>Ga0325410_1000855_pt1 | contig 32588 bp, 11 predicted proteins | sample PopdelMetagenome_16_FD_206182 | JGI IMG/M metagenome (GOLD analysis project Ga0325410, IMG submission 206182) | Populus deltoides microbial communities from Bellville, Georgia, United States - Xylem-PdIQD-R3 | ecosystem: Host-associated > Plants > Phyllosphere > Stem > Wood/Secondary xylem...
TAGTTTATTCCAAACTTTAGCATTTTAAATTTAACTATTTTGATCTACTTGCTTTTTTAAATTGTCTTATTTTATTTTTAAAGATGAATAAAATAACTTTTTATAACTATGTTAAAATATTTTGAGTAGGGGTGAGTAAAAAAACCGGAAAACCGATTAAACCGAGAAAACCGGAAAAAAATTAACCGAAAAAACCGAACCGAAAAAAAAAACCGATTAAACCGATTAATTTTTTGAAAAAACCGGCCGGTTCGGTTCGGTTCGGTTTCGGTTTTATAAACAAAAAACCGAAAAAACCGAACCGAACCGAAACCGACAAAAAACCGGGAAAAAAACCGAGCCAAACCGAGCCAAAACCGAGCCAAACCGGAAAAACCGAGCCAAAACCGAGCCAAACCGAAAAAACCGAGCTAAACCGAAAAAACCGAGCCAAAACCGGAAAAAACCGAGAAAACCGAGCCAAAACCGGAAAAACCGAGCCAAACCGGTTTTTACCCTAAAAAACCGAACCGAACCGAAACCGGCCGGTTTGACCCGGTTTCGGTTCGGTTTCGGTTTTTTTTTCAAAAAAAAAAAAATTTCGGTTTGGTTACTTTTTTTGATAAAAACCGAACCGAACCGAAAATGATCACCCCTAATTTTGAGTTTCACTTTGATTTTCCGATCTTAATTTTTAACATATATATTTATGATTTATATATTATAATATTATACATATACATATATTTTGCCTTGTTTTATTCAGGCACGCATCTGGCGCTTGCATTTGACAACCTTGACACCTTAGGGTGCCTGGTGCTTTGGCAACATTGTTTAATCCTAGTTCTATTCTTGTCTTTCTGTTGGCAACCATAACTTTTTATGAATTATAGATTAGACAGAATTACCTGGAAAACATAACTTTTATGTGTGGGTAGGATCTAGTGGAGAAATCTAGAAACATTTGGGATATCTAATTAAACAAGCTAGTCAATACAACAAGGGTGCATTCAACTGTTGCTTTCTACTACACAAATGGGGCCAACATACTAAGACATCTTTCCAAAATTTTCTATAACTCATCTCAAACCTTTAGAAATTATATTCAATATTCCGGTTTGAATCTTAAGCTTTCTAATTTAACTCTACCATCTAACATTTCATACAACCATCCCATCAATCCAACAGGGAATCCCATTTAGGAGAAACATTGACTTAAATGGACATGGCTTTATCAGTTTGGGCATTGTCCCATAGTTAAAGGGCTAGAGGGTGCAGTGTAACTACCTTTGCAAAGTAGTTTTCACTTTTCTTCTGCATTGCTCTCATCTATTTTCCTAATCCTCCTTTTCATTGAAAATTACCAAATATCAATTCCAATATATAAAGCAAGAACAGTACTTGAGACAAGATACATAACGCAATGTTTAGTTGTTTACAAAATTCTTGCACTATTCCAGTTTCTACAAAGAAAATTATAGTTAGGAAACCCATCTTCCCAACACTTTTGTAGTTCTTCAAGAAAACTAAAAAAAAAATTATGCAACCCTCCTCTGAAATATACGTCAGAAAACTAAAAAGACTCCGTCTTGGCATTGCATAATTTCAAGAGTTGGCAAAAAACAAAATTACAAATTTTTGGATTGAACAAGTAGCATTCCAGCAAAAACAGGTTTCTACAATGGTCTCAATCTCATATGCAATCAGCAGAATCAACATTAACTATTCCTACCTGGTTGTTCAATTAGAATCAGGTACAGTAGAGAAAAATATAGTAATTATGAGCATTATATATTCCTATCTAATTGTTCAATCAGAATCACACAATAGAGAATAATATAGTAATTATTAAAATCGCTAGTAGTCGCGGTTCAGCCATACCGCGGTGAATTTGCTCAATTCCCTTGGTTAATCACAAAGACAATAGCGATCACCATCACCCAACTTTTAAAAGCTAAAAAAAAATTAAATTCAGATTAACAAAAAATAACCTGGTCGGGTATCGGAGCAGAGGTTCCCTCATCCTCTCCGCCAGCAGCAAGTGGCTTATCATTACCTTTGCCACCACTATCAAACACATCCATCGGCTTCTTTTCTCCAACAAACTCTAAATCCCTTTTCTCCTCCTCCTCCTCCTCCTCCTCCTCTTTCACCGTCCCCACCACAACAGCACCACCCACACCCACACCCACTACTACCCTCTCATTGCCGGCTTTCTGTTCTTTATCCAATGCCGCCCCCGCTGCTGCTCGCCTTCTCCTTGTCCTTGTCGCAATCGGCTCTACTACTTCGTCTGGATTGTTCTTGTGCTCCTGATGCATCTTCTGTTTATTTTCTTGCTTCGGTGTTGCTTCTCCTCCCCGGCCTCTGAGCACTTGACTACGCAGCACCGGCATCGTTCATTCTTTAATTCCAATTATCATGCACAATTTTAAAACAAAAGGAACCAGAACCAACAAGAGTCAAGAAAAACAATCACAAGCGCGTAATGAAAACGACGCCGTGAGTGCTAGAATTTGATCATGAAAATTAAGAATTGGAGAATCCAGTCGATTAGAAGATTGAGGAATTAGGGATTCCTTTTTTCAATTAGGGATCTGTTGTTCTTGGTGACAGTGAAAGAGCAAATCTTGAGAGAGAGAGGGAGGGAAAGAGAGAGGGAGGTTGATTGAATTTTTATAACTGGAATATTAAAACGTTGTTTAATTACGTGGCGGATTCTTTGACGTTGATTTGGAAGAATTGAGAGGTAAGATTTGCGGATTTATGTTTTTTTTAGGAAAATTAAGATAATAAAGATACGTGGTTGAATTACGAGAAAGGGTCATGAGTAGGGGTTTATTTTCCTATTCTCACAAAAACCTTGACCCAGAGGCAAGGCAAAGATGACGAGCCCATCCTGTTTCCCAGTTTGTCTTCCTCAATGCACAAAAGGGCTCGGTAGCGTGTGGGTAGGTACGTGGTTTCTGTGGTGGGGTGTATTGATCTGCGCCGTTCGATTTCTGATCTTTTCATTCAATGTACAAGATATGATTGTGCTCATTGAGATCAGCTCAGGGTGGGCAGGTCGTTTTTTTTTCAAATTTTTATTTTGACCCGAATATGAAAATCTTAAAATTAATAAAGGGATGTGTATTGATCAGATATTCAGTTATTCATCTCCTTCTAGTCTATTAATTTTTTTTTTTTTTGGATTCGAGGAAACCTCACCCCTCCGGAAAGCGCACTTTGTGGGCCCAGGTGAGGGAGTAAAACCCCGGCTGTCCCAGGCTCTTACAAGAGGTGCACGCCCTGACTTGAACTCGAGACCTGCTGTGCAGATCCCAAACCCTTTACCATCACGCTACGCCTTTTGGGGACCTTCTAGTCTATTAAGTTAATTCACGATTCGACTCGGTAAAAATTCAAATTAATTTTTATTAAATTTTCAAAAAAAATCATTTTAATTATAAATAATATAAAATTATAAAAGAAAAAAAAAGGTGTATGTGGAAAATAAAAGAATATTGCATTGTCAACTCTGTTTTTGTAATTGAATTTTTTTTTATTAATGTAGGTGTCGGTTATTAACCCGGATAACATAGATCTAGCTTGCTTCCATGCTCAACATCTTTGGGTTCGGTTCTGTGCTGAGCTCATGTATATACGAGTTTATTGATTTATCAAACTCAATATCTTTAGATTCAGTTACATGTTGAGATCAAGTATATATGAATTTGGTGTTAATGATTGAACTTATTAACTGTTTTTAATAATTCGAGTTAATTGTTTTAATGAATGTGCATAATGTAAATTTTAAACTTTTATGTTATGATTTGATGGCAAGAACAATTATATAAGCTATAATATTTAAACAAAAAGAAAACAAATTAAATGATAACATAAATAAAAACAAGATAAGAAATTAAAAAATAATAAACTTAATTTTAAAGTAGGCTCTAATATCAAATTGATGAAAACATAAGAAGCTAAACCTTATAATCCACAATCAAGAATTGAAATACAAATCTAAAAAAGTTAAAATTATATTGAAAAATCCTAACACAATTATTTCCTAGACCAAGAATCAAAGATATATGGTTAATGCCATAAATATGATATATTTGATAATTTATGGAAGTTCAATGAAGAACCCAAAGAAAAAACGCTCTTACGCTGCTCAATTCTTAGGGACGATATAAATTCTTTCTTTTCAATGTTATTTCAACTACTTGTATAATATGATTTACAAAATAAACCATGATTCACTAATAGACCTAAATTAAATCCACATAACTAACCAACTTAAATCCAAAACTAAATAAGAATAGAGTACAAAACTCATACTTGTATTTAATAAGACCCAATCCGTATATGTTATACATGTTAAACAACTTGATCTATTACTTGGATAATATTAATCAAAGTTCGATCATTCTTGGAACTCAACTTCATGTTTGACACCACTTTAGAAAAAGTTTTTGAAGCTTACTTAGCCCAAATATCATGAATCAATCTATTAAATATATATTTGATCCTCTTAACTCATACCCTTGTAATATTTACAATCGACACATGTAACAGATCTTATAGTATTGCTTGTTGATTCTTATGATTTATAGTATCCAATCACCATAGTCTCTATAGACCCTCCTTAATTGGTATGAAACCTGTAACTGATCCTAAACAAGAAAAATAATAGTCATCTAAACCCTAAGTCATGATCCAACTAGTATCATTCATCACCCTTATTAAACCAACAATAACCTCCAACTACCTAGACAACTAAACCAGCCTCCCTATCTCTAATATCGACTAGTTTAAACCTTCTCTAACTACCCATCTCTATATACCACAACAATAAGCTTTGATTTCCTTCCACACTTGAAACATTGAACCAGTAAACTAAACCACCACAATAGTAGCCTAAAATAACACTATAACTAGCTATATAAGTAAAACCATTTTTTTTTCTTTAGTAGCCACCAAACACCGATAAAAACAAGAGAGGAAAAAGACCTGAAGTGAATCTATCATGATCTCTCTTCTTAGACAGTGGTTGGTGACACCATAAATGGAAAGGAAAATAAGTGGCTTTGTTGATTAAAATCATGTTATGCACATCATCATAGACCACTTTTAAAAATAAGACTATTGTTGAAATCACTTTCATGTATTTCACAAACAGGCAAGTTGTCTAGAATAATTAGACCACTTTTGAAAAATCTGTGAATTTTTCACACAAACAAACAGGTCGCTTAGAACAATTAAACCACTTTTTAAAAAGCTATGAGTTTTTCACACAAATTGGCAAGTCGTTCGGAACAATTCGACCATTTACACTAATAGGCAAGTTGTCTGGAACAATTAGACTATTTAAAAAATATCTGACTTTTTTCACTAACGAGCAGGTTACCTACAACAATTAGATCACTTTAAAAAAAAATTGATTTTCTCAATAACAGATAGATCACCTTGAATAATTAGACTACTTTTAAAAAATCTTTTATTTTTTTTTTCATACAATGGGCAGGTTGCTTAGAACAATTAAACTATTTTTGAAAATCTTTGAAATTTTCATTGACAAGATAGGTTATCTCTCAAATGGCCAATTTAAAATTTTATATTGATGATTTTGTCGAAAAATCCATCGGTGATACACAATCCATTACCGATGAGTATTTCATCATTAATCCATCAATAATATTTACTAGTGGTTTGGACGATGGAAAAATGGTCAGGTTTATTTTTTATTTGACATATATCGGGGTTTCTGTCGATAAGTAACTTCACTGATTGAATTACGATGAACATGACAAGTTTACATTGAAAAACAATTAGTGATTTATATGATGAAGGAAATACAACTTAAACATGGACGGGATATTCCATTGGTGATAATTAATTTTCTGGTCATGAAAGAACTAATTCGGTCTGATTTTGATTTTAAAAACCTAAAAACAATTTAACCAAGCCAGACTAGCTGAAGCAAAAAATTGAAAGAACCAGTTCGGAACTTGGATATGTTAACTGAGCAAGTGTTTAGAACTATTACCTCATCATACCTGTTTCCAAACCTCTTCACCTTATCTTGTTTTTTTTTTTTTTTTATAAATTCTATGTAGGTTTTATCTTCCTTGAGAGTAGAGATGAAATGCAGTCCGATTTCACCTTTACAGCATGAATATGAATAGGAATGGCTAAGTTTCTGTTTATGCTAGCCTGCAAATAATTTTATGTAACTTTTAGTGCAACTGTTTTTTACTATGTTCTTATTGGCTTTTTCCTGAACAATTTTGTACTATGAGTTTTAATACTTGCTAGATGCCTATGACAGAGAGATGTTTGCTGAGACAAAACAGGAACTAAATGCCCTAAAAAACTCCAAGAAGATTCACAAATTTCACTGGTTTTTCTCTTTAAAAAACCTAACAGAACCAAATCAAAATCATCAGTTATATATATCGGCCATGGCTGTAACCGGTGTGAGCTTGGTAGATTTTTTGGAGTCTTGTTTCTTAGCTTTATCAACGGAGACCACCGTGGATGAGTCTATGACAACTTCAAATTCAATTTTGCTTGCCCAAGGTACATAAAGATGATTAATTATAAAAATAAGATGTGCAAATTTACTTGGGAGAGAGCACAAAATTGAGAAATTTCATTGTTTTTGGAGAATAATCAGTAACATTATAATAATTATTCGCTGAGCTAATTTTAAAGAAAAAATAGATATAAATAGAAGAGAGAAGATATTCTTATTATTTTTTATAGATCATGATTTTTTTTTTTGTGTTTGTTTTTTTATAAAATAAATCTAAAAAATAATTAATAAAATATTACTAATTAATCCCTTAGCACCATAAATGTTTTTCAAAAAGAGATGTTTTCTCCTTGCTAATAACATATTATTATTATTATTATTATTATTATTATGTGCAGCCCAACAATTCGACTTATGCACACAACTGTGTTTGAGTTATGATTTGGTACGGAACGATAATTATGCGCCTACTTGATATTTTAAAAATCCTCTTTTCTTAATTTTTTTTCTTTTAAGGATGTTATCTAGTAATAAGAAATTGAGATTAAAATATTTATTTTTTCTGTGGTATCAGGTTCAGGTTCTGTGGTTGTTAATATTGATGATCACTAGAAGTTTATTTAGTCATTAACTTCAGGATTCGTGGTGATTAATCGAGACACACAAGCTGACTCGAACATTCCACATCAATAATAATAAAATAAAATAAAACCTCTTTTCTTAACAGGAGACTCGAAGAAAGCTTAGCATGAAAGAGCTGAACTTTACAGAATGCATCCTCCATTTGCCCACCTTTCCTCACATGCCTCAATCACATTTCCAATCTCATAGAAGCTGTCATTTGGCAAGCTCAAGGATCTTGTTTTTTCTAGGGGCGATTGTTTCTTGGAAATTGGTTTCCGAAAAACTACTTTTAAACTTTCCTGTGTTTGTTTGCTATTAGAAAAGTTGGTCAACGGAAAACAATTTCCGGTTAACGAAAAACATTTTCCAGTCAAAGAAAAATTTGGCTTAGTTTCCAAGAAAGTATTTTCCTTTTATTTTGGGCGGAAAACACTTTCCGGAAGTTATAAAAAATTAGAAATGTCATATTATTTACCGATTATATCAAATTTGATCCTCAAACTTTTGATTGCTATATATATATATATATATATATATATACATATATATATATAAATCTGGATTTGCCAAAATCCAGATTTGATATCAAACTTAGAAAATATGAATGCGGAGTGTAATTTTTGTAATAAATCTTTTTTGTTGGGGATTGGATACCTGATCCATTTTAAAGCAGAATTTAGAGGTTTGTAATTGATCACAAGTCTTGGTGTGCCCTTTTCAATTTCAGAATTTTTATTGACATATATATATATATATATATATATATATATATATATATATATAATATTTATTTTTCAATTTCATCCCTTAGAATTTAATTTTTATACTAACTTTAATCCTCATTTTTATTTTGCTTTTCCCTTATCATTTTTTAATTGAAATTTTTTATCTATCAAATTTGGTCATCATTTTTTTGATTGTTACTTATTTTATTTAAAATAATTTACAAAATGTTAATTATTATTATTATTATTTTAATTTCTTCATCTTTCAATTTTTTTTATTTTTTATTTGATCTCTATTATTTTGATTATTATTTATTTTATTTGAGATAATTTATGAAATTATATTTTTTTTTCAATTTCATTCTCATTCAATTTTTTAATTTGTAAGATTTATTCCTCGTTATTTTAATAAACTTGAAAAAAATAAAAACATTACTAAGTTATTTTCCAGCTCATTTTCCATGACATAACCAAACATTAGAAAGTGTTTTCCAACTTATTTTTCATTACACTACCAAACATCGGAAAATACTTTCCCGGAATTCACTTTCTAAAAGGAAACTACTTTCCAGCAAACAAACGAGGCCTAAATGCAACTCCTTTTCATTTATCTAATTGTGAAAATTGTTATAAAGGCCCTGTCATATCACAATAAACACCCCAAAGTTTTGAAAACTTTCAACCAGTCCTTAGATAAACGTTTATGTAATAAATAAATTTCCTTACCTAGGCCTCTTTGTTTCGTAAGTCTTTCTATATTTATTTCTCATTAGAAAAGTTGGTTAATAAAAATATTTTTCAATTAAACAAAAAATTGACTTATTTTCTAGAAAAAAAAATATTTTTCTTTTATTTTGGATGGAATATACTTTCAAGAAGTTGCAAAAAAATAAAAAAAATTCTTTTTATTTGTTGATTATATCAAATATGGTTCTCAATTTTTTGATTGCTATATATTTTGTTTTGAAATCTTTTTTTATTTATTTTTTTTCTCAATCTCATTCCTTAGAATTGATTTAATTATTTTTATATCAACTAGAGTCCTCATTCTTTTGATTGTTATTTGTTTTTCTCTTATTCTTTTCTTAATTGATTTTTTTTTTATTTATCAAATTTGGTCTTTATTTTTTTGTTTGCTATTTATTTTATTTGAAATAATTTAAAAAAATGAGATTTCTTTTCAATTTTATCATCCTTCAACTTTTTTATCTGTTAGTTTTTGTCCTTATTCTTTTAATAAACTTGAAAATAAAATAAAATATTAATAAGTTATTTTCCATCGCATAATCAAATACTAGAAAGTATTTTCCAACTTATTTTTCATGAAACTGTTAAACATAAAAAAAAATATCTATTTTTCAGGAATTCATGTTCCATAGAAATCACTTTTCAAAAGACAATTATTTTTCAATAAACAAACAGGGCCTCAGTAAGTCTTGTGGCCTATTGTGTTTTTTGTTTTCAATTCTTTGATGTGCCTTAGATTCTTAACCTGATCAAACTAGCAGTCTGATATGAAGATGAAGGAAGGTAAGTTTGGCTATATAGTTTTTTTTTATTGTGTTTAGGTTGAAAATTACATGATTATTAATGAAAATGAGGGATAAAGTCTTAATGAAACTCTTTGATAAGTTGGAGATATCGTAAAGGAATTTCAATCATGATAAAGATGCCACACACTTTGTAATCAAGAGCGATAAATCTGATTTGTTCTTCAACCAATTTTTAAACTAAAAAAACAAGGAAGAAAGCTCTCTAAATGAAAAGTTGAAAAGTTTTATATTATTTTCAAAAGTTCTTAATACTTGGCCTGAAACATCATTATATATTTGGAATAACCTTTTAAGTCTAGGAAATACCAAAATAATATAAATAAGACCCAAATAAATGATTTTGTTTAGAAAACTAGACAAATAATAAATAGTACATGTTTTTTTACTTATACAACACACATAAACATAAAAATTAAAACAATCATAACTTCTCGCACACAACTTTAATGCATGTATGGTTGGACAATCTAGAAAGATGACATCTGAACTTGAAAACCATATAGAATAAGCTTATTCTCTAATGTAATAAGGTGGTGAAAAATCGAACTTAAATTGGCCCATGAGATGGTAGCAAACTCAAACTCTTCAAAACTCCTAAATTATGACCCACGCCTTTTTTGAAAACAAACAAACATATTTAAACCATTTTCATTTAGTTTATAAGCCTCCAAACTCATTCAAGCTTCAATCACGCTAATTTAACTTATTAAAACACTTTCTAGTTGTTTCACCTGAGCTCTCATCATTGGATTATTTGAATGCTTATACACGTTAGAATCAACCCCTTTTATGTTAAATCATGATGAATATCATCACCTTCGGGTTGAAAGTGATTCTTCCTTAAATTAGAATTGTCCACATCTTCTAAGTAAGGTGACAAGTCTTTTACATTAAAAGTATTTGAAACATTGTACTCATCAATCAACCTTGTAAGCAATACCATTCACCCTTTCAAAAACTCAAAATGGTCCATCATCTCTCAGCATCAATTTGGACTTTTACTTGCTTGAAAATCTATCTTTACTAAGATGAATCTGAACAAGATCTCGCGGCTCAAATCTGACCATCTTCCACCCTTTATTGGCATGTTTTCCATACTTTGTCATCGACTTCTTAACATGAGATCAAACCTATTTATAGAGTTTTTTCATCATTAAAGCCCCTTTCACCCTATCCATAGAAGTCCTCTCTTTAATTGGAATAAACACTATATCAATAGGAACACAAGATTTAAAACCATACACAACTTTAAATGGTGAAAATTTTGTAGCTCCATTCACACTAAGATTATAAGCAAACTCCACAATAAGCAAACAAGTGTCACAACTCTTCAATTTTTTACTTATAATAGATCACATTAAAGAAGAAAGAGGTTGGTTCACTACCTTGGTTTGTCCATCGGTTTGCAGATGACATGTCATAATGAACATTAGTTTTGTTCCAAGCTTCTTCCAAAGAATCTTCAAAAAATAACTTAGGAACTTTGCATCACTATCAGATACCATACTTTTAAGGACTTCATACAAACAAACAACTTCCCTAAAAAACAAGTCAACAATATTTGCAGCATTGTCAATCTTGTGCCAAGGTATAAAATGTGACATTTTGGAAAATCGATCAACCATAATCATAACTAAATCTTTTCCATGTTGTGTTTTAGGCAACCCGAGTATAAAGTCCATGGTGATATCCATCTATAACTGCTTTAGAATAGGCAACGACATATACAACTTATATGCATTCTCTTTGCCCCTACAACACATCTCTCAATCACTTTATGAACATCCTTTAATTGTGTTAAGCCAAAAGCAATGTTATTTCAGCAGCTCATAAGTCTTCTTTTCATCAAAATGACCACTAAGACCACCACTATGAGCCATTTGCACAAACAACTCCTGTAAAGAACTTGAAGGAATACACATTATGCCCGTCTTGAACAAGTAACCTTCATGCATAAAGAACCCATCACAAGCTCCCTTAGCACATTTAGTAACCATAATAGCAAAGTAAGAATCATAAGCATATTGATCTTTCACTTGTTCAAAACCCAGCAACCTTACATTCAATATAGAAAGCGATGCATACCACTTAAAAAGAGCATCGACAAATACATTGACTTGTCTCTTCTTCTACTTGATGACATATAGAAATGACTCTATAAACTATACCCACTTAGCATGTCTTCAATTCAGCTTGCTTTAACCCTTAATATACTTTAAAGATTCATAGTCAGAATGCACAACAAACTTTTCTGGTAATAAATAATATTGTCATACCTCTAAAGCTTGAATTAAAGCATAAACTCTTTGTCATAAATTGAGTAGTTCAATTGTACACCATTTAGCTTTTCACTAAAGTATGCAATAGACCTTTTTTCTTGCAATAACATAGCCCCAATTCCAACCCCGAAAACATCACACTCTATCTCAAACATCTTAGCAAAATCTAGAAATGCTAAAACAGGAGCAATACATAACTTCTCTTTAATCAACTCAAAAGACTTTTGTGCATTTTCGCTCCACCGAAACTCACTTATGTTTTTCAAACATTCGGTCAAAGGTGCAATTATAGAACTGAAGTTCTTCATAAATCACTGATAAAATAAAGTTAAACCATGAGAACTCCTCACATTAGCAATATTAGTAGGTTTCGGTCAGTCTTTATTTGCTTTTATTTTTTCTTTATCAACCTTAACCCCACCACTAAAAAAGATATAACCAAGAAACACAACACTTTCTTGACAGAAATGATACTTCTTTAGCTTCCCATACAACTTAACATCACACAAAGTTTCAAATACAGCCTTAAGATGCTCCACTTGGTCATCAAAAGTTCTACTATATACCGAAATATCATCAAAATACATGACAACAAACAATCCAATATGCTTCCTTAAAACATGATTCATGAGTCGCTTAAATGTACTAGGTGCGTTAGATATCCTAAATGGCATTATCATCCATTCATACAACCTATGTTTAGTTTTAAATGTTGTTTTTCACTCACCTCTCATCTTTCATCTTTCATCTTAATATGATAATAACCACTCATCAAATCAATCTTAGAAAACAATGCAGCACTATGCAACTCATCAAGTCTAGGTATAGAAAATTAATACTTAACTATTATCTTGTTGATTGCATGACTGTTAACACACATTTGCATGGTACCATTCTTTTTCAGTACAAGCAAGGTAAGTCATAAAATATGGACTAAATGACTCTCATACATAACCCTTTTCTAAAAGCTCACCAACTTACCTTTGAATCTCCTTTGCCTCCTCTGTATTACACCTATAGGCTGGTCAGTTAGGAAGTGAAGCTCCCGATACCAAGTAAATTTGATGCTTAATTCCATGAATAGGTGGTAAACCCTAAGTAACTCTTTTGGAAACACATTTGAAAACTTCTTAAGCAATTTCATTATCTTTTTTTGGCAATTCCACATTCTTTACTTGTAATAATGGTTTTAGCCATACTATGAAAATAGCCCTAATTGAAGCTAGTGCTTGTTCGATATCTCTCTTATTAGCTAACATAAGCCATTTACCCGATTTCACCTTCTTCTTTTTTACTTTACAACTTATCCTCTTTAATTTATCAAGAATTCATTGGCAATAAATGCACCTTCTTCTTATTCAGCATAAATAAGAAAGTATTCTTCCATCCATTATAGGTCACATCTTTATCAAATTGCCACAGACACCCTAATAAAACATAGCTAGATGACATCTGAGCCATATCACACAAAACCTCATTATGATAGATTTGTTTATGGAAAAGACACATAAACTTGTTTAATCACTCGAATCTCTCCATTCTAGTTAAACCACCGTAAACTATATGGTTTAGGATGTGGATACAATTTCTCCACCAAAGTAGTGGACGTAATGTTAGTGCAACTTCAATTGTCAATGATCATTCCACACACCTTATCTCGAATATGACATATTGTATGAAAAATGTTCTTATGTTGTTTTTCACTCACAATAACTTATGCATTCAAAACTCGTTGTACTATTAACAAATCCCCTTCTACTAGCTCAAAATCTTCTTATTGCTTATCTTCTCATATCTCATCCTTAAGTTTAGTTTTGGCCTCATCACAACTAACCAACTCTTTATATTTCCTATGCACCGCCATAACTCTCTTGTTCGGGCATTAAGAAGCAATATACCCATTCCCTAAACATTTGAAACATTTAATGTCCTGCAACCTCTTAGGATGTTAAGGTTCGACCACCTTTTCTTTACCTTTTGTAAAGCCTGAACTTGTATTCCCCTTACTAAACCCTACTTTCCCATCTCGTTTAGGTGCATTCCATGTTCAAGAAGATGTGAAAATACATTTTAAAGCTTTTGATGTTGTTATCCTAGCTTGAAAACTCCCATTCTTTTATTGTCTCTCTACCCTCATCGCAAGTTTTATCATATCCTCAAGAAAGATATATGGCTGCAACTTAATAATATTAACAATATCATTCCTTAACCTACTAATGAACCTGGCTATAGTATGTTCTTGAGATTCTGTCAATTCATAACGTATCATTAATAGATCAAACTCCATCACATACTCTTCTACACTCAAAAACCTTGTCATAATGTATGAATTTTTATGTATAACTCTTATTTGTAGTAATAAGGTACAAACCTTTTTTTCATCACCCTTTTCATAGTCATCCAAGTGGTGATATCCTCTTTGTCATCCTTTCTCCTATGAATTTTCAAGTTTTCCTACAATAACAAAGAAATATTCGATAAATTCCAATACAACCACTTTACACTTCCTTTCTTCAATATACTCATACCAATCAAACACCTTCTCAACCTTCTAAACCCACTTTAAGTACTCCTCAGATGAGCTGCTACCGTTAAATGATGGAACCTTAAGTTTAATTCCACTAAGAGAGTGATTATTCTGCCTTCTTGATCTACTTCTTTCATTAGTTTTGTCATCCCTATTCATCTATAATTCAGCCTCTACGATAACATTTCATTGCACCCTATGAGCTTATCTTTGTTAGGGTTGCAAATTGTTCCTTTGCATTATTTACATAAAGGCATTTATCTGATCATAAATTCATGTTATTTCTTCTCGAATCTTGTCATGATATTGTTGTAACCCAATAAGTTGCGCTTGTTCCAAATTGATTCCTCTCAAAACTTTATCTTTTTCTTCAGTCATAATATATCAATTCCCCACAATTCACACACAAATCTGAACAACAATGTCTCTCAACTCATATCACAAGTTTAATAAAGAATACGAATGGTCACCACAATCAGTAAGGAAAAACTCATTCCAATTCAAATCTAAGTCAAAGAAAACAATTTAATTTAGTCCACAATCCTTGATATTTCTAATTCCCAGTTAGCCATATACAAAGTCCCAAATTAGTTCTAAAACTTTTGCTCTGATACCAAGATAATGTGCCTTGGGTTCCTAACCCAAAGAAACTAGCAATCTGATATGAAGATAAAGGAAGGTAGGTTTGATTATATGATTTTTCTTATATTATGCTAAAAATTACATAATTTATAATAGAAATGACGGATAAAGTTTGAATGAAACACTTTGATAAGTTAGAGACGCCACAAAGAAATTCTAATCAAGATAAAAAGGTCATACTCTTTATGATTAAGAGTGATAGGTCTGATTTATTCGTCAACCAAATCTAAAAAGGAAATAATAAGGAAGAAAGCTCTTAAAATGGGAAGTTGAAAGGTTTTATATTATTTCCAAAAGTTTTTAATACTTGATCTGAAACATCATTATATACTTGAAACAACCCTCTAAGTCTAGAAAATGCCAAAATAACATAATTGAAACCCAAATAAGTGACTTTATTTAGAAAACTAAACAAATAATAAATAGCATTGTTTTATGACTTATAGAACACACACAGAGACATAAAAAAAATTAAAACAACCATAACTTCTCGCACACAACTCTAATGCATATATGGTTGAACAATCTGGAAAGATAATATTTTGAACTTGAAAATTATATAGAATAGGCTTATTTTCCAATGCAATAAGGTGGTGAAATTTTGGACTTAAATTGGCTCATGGACTGATAGCAAACCTAAACTCCCTAAAACTCTCAAATTATAACCCAAGCCTTATTTGAAAACAAACAAACATATTTGAACCATTTTCATTCAGTTTACAATCCTCCAAACTCATCAAAACTTTGGTTACGCTAATCTAACTTGTTAAGGTACTTTGTAGTTGTTTTGTTTGAGCTCTCATCATTAGACCATATGAATGTCTATATATATTAGAATTAACTCCTTCCATGTTAGAATAACATTTTAATTCTGACATGTAAAATGTGCTCAATTACTTGAAGTAAATTGTACTTTAAGAACAACTGAAGGATCCAAAAAAAGAAAAAAAAGAAAGAAGTAGTGATTTTGCTTCTTTTTTTTTTCTAATGGGCGAAGGTTTCCTTGATTCTACAATGTTTAACTAAAAAAATCTTTACTTTTTACTGTTTGATTTGCCGTGAGAAATCAACATCATTAATTTAATTAAAATAACTCACTTAAGCCTATCTCTAATAAATAATGAGAAAGCTTAAGAAAATAATTGAGTGTTACCCTCGAGCATACAAGTCAGCTTAAAAAAAAGGGCCAAACAAATTAATAACATAATTATTACCAGAAAATTACAAAAGAAAAGAAAAAAACAAATAAAAATGGTCCATAATATTTAATAGAGCCACCACAATGTTAATTGGTAGTAGATTTAACTTAATTTGGTTGGTGAAATATTTTACTGAATCCACCACATTAGAAGAAAAAAAAAGTTGTGGAACAAAGTGAGTTGTATATGTGTAAAAGCTTTAGCAATTGTAAATTAATCATTAACTCTTGTAAAATGTTTTTTCCTTCTTTGAACTCATGTTATGATAATTTTGACCAGTCATCTACTTTGATAAATAACATGACAAAAGTCTCAAAAAAACCCTGATAAAGCAACATTAATGAACGTTCTGAATCATCAATATATAATGATTAAGATCCTAATTTCAATAATTGAATTGCAGTCATTTTCTATTTAATTTGTTTGGAGAAAATCTTTCCATCTATATTGAAAGCCAGCTATTAATTTATTTTCCATAAAGTCAGTTCGTAAACTAGACTTAAAACAACACTGATTTTGACAATAAATAAGATATTGGGGTCCTCTGAAATATATTTATCAAGCGAAAACCATGTGATTTGATTAATTGTGTCAGTGTTGATGATTTTTCTTTCTTCTATAAAGTAGAAGTTTTAACAAAGAGAAAAGAACTCTAATACTAGTTAAGATATATCTCTTAATATATTTTTTATTTATAATGAATTACGAGGCATGCTATCTTTCATTCTTCACCCCCCTGGTAAATTATACCAAACTCAAGGAAATGAATTCATAAATGCATTTATATTTTTGCTTTAGTTAATAACTACTTTAGGGTTTAATTGACACACATTGTCAGGTGTTGTTATGGAAACAGATAAAACCCTACTGTTGCCGACCTTAACAATAATACAATAGAAAGGTAGCTTTCATGATAAATAATTATTGTTGTTATTATCCTTCGATCATTAAAAAGGTTTGCTGCACCGATTGATTCCTTTGAAAAAATGAGATATTCATCCAATGGCCTGACTATGTCATATACTAAAAAATATATAAAAAATATCTTTTCTGCAAAAGTTTACTAAACTAGACCAAACTATTTAAAGAAGATCTAGTGGAACACATTGAGTAGTCCATTGAAAATAGCATTGGAGATATTAAAAAGCTTTTTTTTTAATTTAAAAGGTGAAAAAGAAAGGTGGTATTCTACCTCAATCTTATCAAAGTTTCCCATGTCCTCTTAAAAGAAAGAGCTGGAAAAGGACTGGCACTACCAACATGAACAATGAAGAATATGAAGCTCATCAAGCTAAGGTAGAAATATATAAACAATATTATTATGATTATCAATATTATCTCCTTAACTATCTTGCGAAAATGTTTTATGATTTTTAACACTTGTTCATCCAAAAACAATTATAGAAAGCCTTACAAAATAGAAATATGTTGCAAGTAACTCTTATTGTTTTCTAATGGTGAATGGAAAATCTATCAAGGATGAAGCTTAAGACTTCATTATAATTATGGAGAGCTTAGGATTAAATGCATTAAGATTGGAGATAATCTTGTTCTTTATTATATTATTTACCAGCTGCCACATATTTATAATGAGTTTTAAACGACCATGAGCCACAAGAAAAAAGAGATATCCTTAGAGGCACTCATCACTTCTATATATGCGTACGGAGGAGCAAAAATTAAGCTAGACGACAAGATGCAATTAATCTTAGCAAAAGAGAGCTACGGATGGACAACCAACCATAAGGGAGGTAAATTTTATTCTTAAAAATAATAATTTATCCAAGAAACAACACCCTAAAAATGCCTAATAGAACCTAATAAGAAAAACATAAAACAATCGGTAGCTTCCAAAATATAACAAGAAAATAATAACCAAGTATAAATAACAAAAATTGTAATGGATGCTTTATTTATGATAAAAAAAAAAAAGAGCATATTACTATATTACTTGAATTTGTAATTTTTAAATTCATGAACCTGAATCTCAAACTAACATAATTGAGGAGCTTATTTGTGATGATAATAACATATATAAACATGTTTCAAAGCTTACACTTCTTTACAAGGAGCCACAAATAATTACGTTGTTTATTCAAATATCATTTTATGTGCTTGATAATATAAAAGTCAAGTTAAAATTCATCTCTAGAAGAGTATTGACTCTAAACGATATGTTGTACACCCCTTTCACGTGAAATAATTTGATGTTAATTTTTTAAAAAACAAAGTTGGCTTCAAGCAAACTATGAAGACTCATCAATATATGATTACTAAAAAGGTAGAAGGGTTATGCTTGTATTAGCATATGTTCAAATCATAAAAGTGTTGATAAAACACTAACTTGTTAAAGTTAATTCACACTGATATTTATGAACTTCAAAGAATTCTAACTCATGAAAAAATAGATATGTTATCACTTTTACTAATAACTTTTGTAAACAAACATATGTTTATTTTATAAAAAAAAAATAAAGGTGATGTACCTTAGAGATTTGAAAATTTTCTCAAAATGAAGTTAAAAATCAGTTTGATGGAAACATTAAAGGAGATATAAGTAATGGAGGCTGTGAGTATGAATTTTTTGAATTTCTTAATGAATAATTTAACCACTCCACTATACACTTCTATTTTTGTCATAACCTATTTTTAATTTTATTTTTCAACTTATTTTTAAAAATATAAAAGGTTTCAAAAATATTTATTTTTATGTGATTCAATCAATTTATTGTCCTTTTATAATTTTCAACACTTTCACTTATTTTATTATTGTATGAGAAGTTTGTATAAAATAAAAACGAAAAATAAATTAGAGAGTTAAATTATGAGAAAGGAAAAAGGGAGGGACCAAGATAATGGAGGTTTAGACAATATAATAAAAAAATCAACTAAACAAGAAAATCCAAATATTTAAAATAAAAGGGGATCTTCATTCGTATGTAATTGATCTGGACTACATAAAAAAATTTTAATAAGGATATTTAGAGAATTTTGGATTATGGATCTTATTGAAATGTAAAGAGAAAAAAAGAGATCATATACGGTTAAAGAATGAAAAAATTAATCTTTGGTCATAAAATTTATAGATCTTATTTAACAAGGAAATAATAAAAATGAATCTTTCAATTAATTAATGGATTTTATTTTCTAGGGAGATAAACACTATAAATTAGGGCATAAAGTGAAAGAGAAAGACATTAGAGAGGACATAAAAAAATAAAGAAAATAAAAAAGAAACCAACATAAAAAAAAATAACTATTTTCTCATGCTGCAAGCCCAAGACTTTATTAATGTTATCGCATACATCTTGAGGAGCAATGCCATTAGAACCCTCATTGTAATAGAGAACTAAAAATATCTAGATTAACTTTGAAAGACAAAATCAAAATGACATAAAACATACCACAAGAAAGGTTAAAAAAACACAGCAAAATCATCTCATGCATTTCAAAAAATTAAGATTTTGGCAAGAAAAAAAGTCTAAAAATTTAGAGTGTTAAAAATTAGGGAAATGTGGGAGAAAAATAGACATTATCTTGATATTTCTGATTTAAAATCATCAAAAAAATTATATTGGTGTAACCATCATATATATTCATGTCATCATGTTAACAAACAAGTTTACCAATGGAATGTTAAAAAAAATTGATAAATCATTGATGGATCCATCTCTTATTTAGAATTATAAGAAACCTCAAGAAAAACCCACAAATTCACTAACAGTTTTTCATTTGTCAATCTCTTTGTCGGTGAATTACTTCATCAAAATTTTCCAGAACTCTTTGGAACTTTTCAACAAAATTAAATGTGTTAGTGAGTTCATCGATGTTATACAACACCATTAAAACTCTTTTCCCAAAACTCTTTGGTTCTCTTTGATGGAATTAAGTTTGTCAGTGAGTTCATCAGTGTTATACAACACCATCAAAATTTTCTCAAAACTCTTGGGAACTCTCCAGCAGAATTAAGTTTGTTGGTGAGTGTTCATTGGTGTTATACAACACCATCAGAATTTTTCCAAAACTCTCCAATGAAATTAAGTCCTTTGATGAGTTTATTGATGTTATTACCCTTACCGATATAATCACCGACACACACACACACACAAACATATATATAATAAATTATAATTTATTATTTTCATTGATAATTTCATCTTAGAAGTAAAAAAATCATTTAATTTGTTCCTTATCCAACCTAATTATATAGCAAAACCTACACTCATAACTTAAAAACCAATAATAACTCATTCAACAAGACTTGATAAATATGCAAAACACAATGAATTATTGAATAACAATAAATATCATATTTGTACAGCATTGTGAAACATCTAATTTGAGTTCAAATTCAATGTTTAATCTGAATCATCATCATCTTTATTGTCATCATCTCCATGTTCATCATCATCTCTTTTGTTGAACTAAAATCGTTTGATCCCTTCATCTTCATCTTTGGTATGTCACTTAGTATTTAATATATCATTTAACTCGTCAACATCAACATGAACATAAGTATTTTTAGTGACATGAAAATGAGAATTTTATTATATGAACAGGCTAATTTTTCAAATATATCCATCCCAAAACCATCCTGTACATAGAAAAATTATTTATAGTTCACATCAAAGTTGTCTTCATCTAAAAATTATTTTTCTTTAAGGCATTATACATCAAAGCCTTAAATGAACGTAACTGTTTCAACTCATTAATCAACAATTGAAGACAAACATCTATATTCCTACTTGGAATACAAGAACTAAGTATTATTATAAGTAAAAACATCAATTCTAGCTCATATACATTTCCCAAGGCAAGTTGTAAATTGTTAGTATGACCGACCAATAAGAATAGAGTGTAACAACGGACCTAAATGGATTAAACCTATATGTACACAAACCAAAAAGCATGTTGTATGGTTCCATTAAAAACTAGGGATTCACCCTATTAAACTTCTTACCGGGTTCACCATCAAAAGAATGTAACATCACTTTATCTTTTACATCATGAGAATGATGTCATGTCATGTGTTCGACTGTCTTTGAAGACATAAATAACATTTACAGCCTAAGAGTGATTAGAAAGTATTTTAATTTTTTATATGTCATAAATGTCCTTACCATGCCTATATTGGGTTTATACCGAGTATGCTTATAGGTTTTGCACTAATTTACATTTTTACCTTAATACAACATGCAAAAGTTCAGGCACATATCAATTTTTTAGTATCTTAGGCAAAGAAATTTCGTAATGGATTTTGTAGTATAGAAGTTTTTTTTAAACCTATTCCCTTCAAGTAAAATATTTTTTTGTCTATTTAATTATGATATCATAATCAACTTCACTCATAACATAATCAATAATTTCCAACCAAAATATTTTGTCACTATAATCATCAGAAATTATTGATAGAAAACTTTTCATTAGAAATTTTGTTGGTATTAAAAAAATTTCTAATAATGAATTATAGTATGAGACTTTATCTAAGAGTGTAGTTTTTATGGTTATTTAAAATATAATTGATGAAGAACCCAAATTTTGTGAGAGAAGCAGTCAACAATTTGAGAAGACATATTTAGTTTTTGATGATTTAACCAATTTCTACCGCAATGGTTAATTAATATGTCTATATTATATGTTTAATAATTAAATACCAAAGCAGGTACATCAAATGCCAATTACAGTGATGCAAATAATTTCAAAATAATTGGACCCCAAGAAAGGGACGTGTGCATGTCAGTTTCTTGATTTTAAATTATGCCAAGCTTGGGACGCGGTCTATCATGATTGGATCTTCAAAAGTATGATAAGTACATCACAAAGAGTCAATAATTTATATCAACTTATGTGGAATATATCAATTATTGATCTGGTAAGAATATTTTTAAAAATAACAGTTGCCTAATTCGCTAATATTTGTATTATTCAAGATTCTATTTTTGCTACACAAATCAAATTCAAATATAGATGAAAAATACTTGGCGTAATTATTTCTTTCACTAATTAGAAATTAATACCCATGTGTTTATATATCATCAAATGCAAAATTTATTAACAACAACACCCTTTACAATTCACAATGCTATTCCAAATAATGTTGTAATATACAGAATTCTTGGATCTGACTCTGCATTCAATCCCCAAAGTAACCAATTGAAAGCCTGACACAAAGGGGAGAGAACTTTAACGTGTAACAAAAGAGAGAAAGGTAAAGTTGACACAATGCTAATAAGGTTACTTTAACCTAGTGGAATCAAAAAAGAGAAAGGAAAAGAAATTCTGATTATTTCTTCCTAATTAAATATTATCCATAAACGTAAGACTTACTGTTGAAGTAAGCTATGAAATTGTGATTCGTTAAAAAACACTTCCTTATTTCTTAATCTCTTTTCGTATCAAAATTAGGTTTATTTCAATCATCTCTGAAACATCATTATTATTGATTTTTTTAAGCCAAGATTCATTAATATATGATAAAAAGACTCTAAAGAGAGGAAGATACTAACTAGGAAGCATTTAATTCCCTGAAATATACACCTCGCTCTTATTTCATATACAAACCTTCTTCATTAACAACATTAACAAGAAACAAAACAACCTTAAATGGACATTTATGAGGCAAACATGTATTGTTCTATCATCAACTATATATCAACAACAACAACAATAATTAACAAGACTAACTCTTATATCTTAATTAGCCACTCGTTCTCTTTTACTGCCTCAATTCCTTGTAGAACTTCTCGATAAACTTTTCAGCTTTTTTGTCCACAAAACCATTATCATCATCAACATCTCTCAATGGAAACGGTGAGTCTGTTATCCTCAACTGCCTCACCATTGGACTCCTACCAAAACCTGGCAACAGTGGGGACGCCTCCACAAGCAGTAGCACTTCATTATTGTTCAGCATCTCCAAAGCCAGCTTCACAGCACTCATGGTCACCATGTCATGATCATCATGAGTTGGTGGTGCGTTGAATGCACATGGAAAGAAGTTATTGTAGTGATGGTGATGGTGACACTGGTTGCTGATATGGAAGGGGAGTGAGTATGTGGGAGTGTTGCTACAGCTGACCTCATACTCGCATGGTGCAGATGTGAATGAGACCTTGCGATGGTCATTGTGGTGGTGATGGTGGAACATGAGATTACCTATGGCTTTGCTTACAATCTTGTTACCATGTTAAAGCATCATGTTGAGATCAACCAAGAGTATTCTCTTTGATAAACCCTTTTTTTGCATGAAGAAGATAACACGTACTATACCCCATGCTCTTTTGGCTATCACTGGTAGATGGTGTTCCATTGTAGTTTATAATTTTTGTTCTTTTTTTAGAGAGTTTCCCTCTTTTTCAGAGGAGTTTTGAGATAGAGTAAGAGAGAGGGAGAGAGATAAAGTGAGGATATTTGTTTTGGGATGAGAGGGAGAGAGGCAAGGTGAGGGGCTATAAAAAGGGAGGCGTGGAAATGCAAACAAGCAAAAGGGTTGTCCTTTTGATGTGCATTAGAACAACCAATGGGTGCGCGGACACTTAGAATTATCTAGGGTTTACAGAATAATTGATTTAATCATTATGGGCTGACCAAATCTAGTGTGAAAAAGCACATGAGCCATAAAAGTGGGACCCATTCTTCTTGAACATTTAAAAGATTTGGTTTAGTGCTTCACTTCGAGCCAAGTTCTTTTTTGTAATATAAAAAAAATTTGGATGCCATTATATTTCAAAGAAAGAAAAAAAGTAAAAACCAGAAAGTTGTAAATTATTGGATCCAATAAAATAGTTTTATTCAATTATATAATAATAAAAAAAAAAGCAACTTCAATAAACAAATTCAATTTTAAAAGAAAATATAAGAATGATAACTAGAAGAGAAAGAGCACTTGTTAAAAGGGAGGAAATCACCGATTGAATTCCAAGAAAATCAAATAAAAATAAATGGAATTAAGAAAAATGACCCCAAAAAATACTTGGATTATCTTGTCAAACCTGTTGCCCAGGTCAAAAGATTTGTGATAACTAGATCAAAATAAAACTGAAGAAAACCACGAAGTCTATTTTTCAAAATGAACAATGCTGAAGGATGAATAACGAAAAAAAAACTACAAAAAAAAATAATGTCAACCCATGTTAACTTTTCAAGCTCGTGACCCAAACACGAAACAAGAAAAGTCTTGTCTAGAAAAACTATGAATCTCAACCCCCGACAAATCAAATACTGAAGGATGGAATTGAAAAAACAATTAATTATATTGTTGCTACCCAGTTTTTTACCTTATTTTTGAAGAATTTTCGGGAAAAAAACCAAAAATAGCACAAAATAACAAAAACCAAAAAAATATATTCTTGATGTATTTGCGTCGTTTTCGGCATCTTTTCCAAAAAAAATAAAAAAAAGAGAGAAAAACAAGAAAAAGAAAAAAAACAAATTTAATTTTTAGTGACCTAATTGTGAAAAGGAGAGGACCAATTTGAAAATTGAAAACCCTCTCACCAGGCAACCCATTATTTTAATCAAGTGGTCTACAATCATTCTCTTAATTCAATGGTTCATTTTTCTTTGTTTTGTCTCCAAGTTATCAAATAAATGGTTAAGATTCATTCTTGAAATCTAATGGTTGATCTTGGTTTGATTTGCATTCAAGCCAAAGAATTTTATTTACCTATAAATATGTGGTTATAACACACACAAAAGGAGGGGAGAAATCTTAGGAGAAAAAAATTAAAAAAAAAAGTATTTACACATACTCTCTTCACACCCATACAACACAAAAATTATAAACTCAATAAATCTAATCAGAGCCGCCATCTAACAAAATCCAAAACCACCTGACCTACCTTTCCCCACACAGACCAGCACACAAAAAAAGACCATTTACTTCAACCAAAGCAAACTCCTCATCTCCTTTTCTAAGTCGTCATTTATCCTCATTATCACCGTCCACGGCGATCATTGCTAAAACAAACAACCCATACTTTTAGCCAACCCCCATCACTAGACGACCAGCAACTCTCTTGATGGAACCTTCACACCAGAAGTCACCTCTCACCCTAAATACCAGCAGGGAGACCCACACCCACACCGATCTTCAATCTTCCTCATCTCCAAACTAGTAGTTATTGGCTTGTTAAGCTCCAGCCTTCCACCAAACTTTCCCCCACAGACTTCGTCTCCACCAACCTTTTGGCCTCTTAGCTGAACCATTACCTACAGCGAACCTGTCATTCCCAAACCCGTGAACAATCCAAGTTGTGCTTCTTCTTCTCCGTAACAGCCTCTTCTCTTTCTCCCAACCTCTAGACATGAGCAGATTTTCCATCTTCATAACCATCCATCGGTTCATCCTCTCCAGCTGCAATCAACATTGCTGCGGTCAGTTCGGCTTCCCTCACTAACTCTCACCGTCGAGCACCACCAACAGCCACAACTACTTGAAGAAAATATATATATATATATATATATATATATATATATATATATATAGATATAAACCAAAAAGGAGAAAAGATATTATTTAAAAAAAAGTAAAAGCTATTGTTTGTGCTTTTTTTCTGTCTTGTAGGTCGGGTGAGAGCCACCGTCGGCACAAGATGGAAGAGAAGAAGAAGACATTCCTGATGCACTAGGTTTCTTGTCTTTACTGGCTACGACGCATGGGCTCACACGCACCTAGTGGCAGTGGTGCATGAAACCCATACGCCGTCACTGTTCATGCAACTTAGAAGCTTCCTAGCACTGTTCCTGAATTTCAAGCAATTTCTCCAATTTGATTTGTGAAATTATAAATGATTAATGTGTGTGTTTGAATTATTCTAAATTTTTACAATTTGTAAAAATGTTATTGTGTGGTGTGTGAGTAAAATATAGTAAAAAAGAGAATTGTGTGTGTGTTTATTTTGTTTTTATTGCTTTTTACTTTATGTTAAATAAATGACAAAAAAAGGAAAGATAAAAGGATAAATCTTGTAATTAATCCAAATTTTTTAATTGCATACAGCCAAGTCTCTCAAAAATATATAAAAAAATCATATCGTTTAGTATTTACATACAAAAATTTAAAAATACATATTTGCATGCATTTTGACACGAATAAATTCCAATCCTAAGTCATAGATAGACTACTGGTTAGGAACCCATCAAAACCTTTAAACCGCACAAAACAGTTTAAATCAGGTAGTGTGCAATAAGGGTGTTAATACCTTTCCTAACCACAACCAGTCTCTTATCCTTAAATCTATGATAAAATCAATACACCCAGGTTTCCTAGCGACCCACATGCGACATATACAAAAGGATCAAAAACAAAAAACAAATACTAATTATGAGAATGAGGATCAAATTTGAAAAAAAAAACAAAATCAAGGACTACCTAGAATTTTGAGTTGAATGGGGAAATTGAAAGGAGAAAGTAAATTCACAAATGAAAAAAATAAAAATAAAAAAAATTGTGGACCAAATTTAAAAAAATAACAAATTATAATAATGTATCCCAGGATGAAATTGAAAACAAATTGAAATTTAACAAAAGGACCAATAACAAAAATTAAAAATAAGAAAAAATAGGACCAAAGTTGAAATATCATGAAATAAAAGGACAATTATACAAAAAGTCAATTGTCAAAAGGATCAAAAACTAAAAATAGCAAGAGAATAAGGACCTAATATGAAATAAAAATGAAATGAGAGGACCACCTATAATTTTGAATTGAAGGAGAAAATTAAAAAGAAAAATCAAATTCAGAAAAGAATCCAAAACAAAAAACAAAATCAAAAGAATAAGGACCAAATATGAAAAAATAAAAAATTATAATTATAGATCCAAGGATGAAATTGAAAACAAATTAAAAATTGACAAAAGAGACAAAGAACAAAAATTAAAAATAAAATCAATAAGGATCAAAGTTGAAATATCAGTAAATGAGAGGACAATTCTAAAAGTTTAAATGGCTAGCGTGAATTTCAATGGGAAAAGAAAGAAAAAAGGAGGAAAAAAAAGAATAGGTCACCACTGACAAACCACCTTGTAAAAAGCCACTCGGGTTGGCCAATGAGGAAGAAGATGTCACAATATTTTCAATGTCATCATGGAAGCCAATGTTCCAATATCGAACGACATCTGACGTGTCTTCTAAAAAGCGTGAAGGTGCTCGACAGACTAAAGCGTATGTGGCATACACCAACCAACTTTTTTTAATAATATTATATGCTTAGTGAAATAACAAGCTACCCCTAAGCCAACTTGATTGTAACAAAAAAAATTATTAAAACACCCCTCAAAGTAAGTTTAGTGATTTTTACTTTTAAGGGTATTGAAGTGATTTTATCATGCTAAAAAAATAAAAAGACTAAAAGGCTTTTGCATACTAGTTTAAGTTTTTTTGCTTTTAAGGGTAATTAAATCATTGTACTGTGTAAAATAATAAGAGAAGACCAATTTATCCCTAATCAAATTGAAAATGCCAAATGAACCTCATGAAAAGACCATTTTGCCCTCTAATTTACATTTCCTTGGCTTGTACTATGGAGGACAAAAATATCAATACATTGTAGCAATCCATAGTATAATGAGTCTTAATCCACAATAAAACACTGATGCCTTTTAGTTTTTTTTATGATGAGTGAGAGAAGAGAGAGATATGTATGTTTCAAATAATTGACCATGCATAACTTCTTATTGAAAATTTTAGCTATGATCACTAGCATGCTCTTTGTATAGGCATTTTAATTTTTGGTAGAAGAGGTCAGAGTCTAAAAATAAATAAGTGAGGCTCGTATTAATATCATAATTGATTTTTATTAATTGCTCAAATAAGTTTCTTATCAATATATTACTAGTTACTTATTTATAACTTTCAAGGAGGAGAAACTACACAATAAAAACTTAATCCTGAGAGGTAGTAGGTAAAAACTTTGCAAAATCACGTGAAATGTAAAGATCTAAGATATCAATCCTTAAGAAAAATTTATTTACTTTATAGCAATACCACATAAGGCTAATAACAAGTTTATGAAAAAGAAGAGAGAGATGATATAGGAATTAAAGTGCAGGAAAAACAAAAAGCAATGAAAAAAGTTGTAAAGAAAGCAATAAAAACTAGAAGAACGACAAATTTATATTAAAATTATATATATGAAGTTCACTATCTTTTCCAATAGTTGGTATGGCCTATTGATATTGCTATAATGTAAGAGTCAAGTATACCTAAATCTAATCATAAAAGACTTATTTATATCAAATAAAGAAATTACATGATAAATCTTTACTCTATTTTATCTCTTTGTTGATAACCACATGAATCCTAATTAATTTACAATATTAATCAGTTTAATTTATTGAGAACTCCTATTCTAAATAGGAATACACCTATTGGTTGATTATGTTTTTGCTACTATGGTTGATCATTTTCCCTTAATTGATTGTGACTTTTAGTTGATCATAACTTTTGATCAATTTCACTTTTCACAAACGATTTTAGTTATTCTTTCCCTATTTGGCTATAAACAAAATACTACTCTTATTTGGAAAATGCATGGATGTTTATTTTTGTGTAAAAAATACCCTTCATATTCTTTAATCAACCGTAATTTAATATAGAGGCATTGTTCACACCATAAATAAACATCCATATGTCATCTAAATAAGGATGGTGTTTTGTTCATAACCAAAAAAGGAAAGAAAAGTTGAGTTTGATTGTGAAGAATGAATCCAGTTAGAGGTCATGATTGAACATGAGCCACAATCAACTAAGAGAAAGTGATAAACCACAACATCAAAAATTTACATAATTGATTAGTAAGTTTATTCCTATTCGAAGTAGGATTTCTCAATAAATTAAATTGATAATAAAATGTATTTCATACATATTCTTATTGTGTCAGCTCTTGTTAGTGTTACATATAAAATTAACTAATAAGAGATGAAGTTTGGGATAAAAAAAGTCAAACTTAATTGCAAATCAGACTTGGTAGAAGTCTAAACTTATATAAAAATAAGTTTATATGCTGTAAGATCTTTAAAATAAGGAATGGATCAATATGAAGGTAAAAAAAAGTCTATGTGATACAAGATTCTTAAAACAAGGAATGACATGGATTGAAATAGCAGTTGCCAACAGTTATCTTCAAATTTCTTATTCAAATAAGGATATTAAAAATGAACAAGTCATTCAAAGAATCAACAACAATAATTAATCTATAATTCAAACAAGTTCACAAGGTCTTTAAAACTTATTTATCTTGTAGGATGATAGATTGAATAGGCTTTACTAATAGCTTATAATTGTAGGCTTTCAATAATAGGCTTGTAACCAGTAGGAAGTAGTTTTTATAACCACCAAAAAAATCCAAAAACATGTTCTCTTATAAAGAATCTCACTTAGATCAAGAACAACTTCATGATTAATTTAAAACCCTCTTAGTTAAGGTAAACACAAATAACCTGAAATAATTAGTAAGCATAGTAGGAGTGTTATATGTATTAATCTGAAACTATGGCACCAAAAAAATCAAAAATTACTAGGAACATTAGAAGAAAATAAAGAATTGGTATAGGTTTATATTGAAGAAGGAAATATAGAACCAATTCTTTAAGGAATAAAACCTCTAACGAAAAGGACCAATGAATTGGCAAACAAAAGAAAAACTTTAAAGAGGTAGCAGTATATATTATTATTCAAATGTTACTAACTTATTATATAGAAGAACATGTATCAAAAAATTAAGAGAGAGAGAGAGAGAGAGAGAGAATTAGAAGCAAGTTATGTTGGTTCTAGAAAATAAAGATCCAGAGTTCAAAAAAGAAATATTAGATTTAAGTCAAGGATCATAGATAAAAGAAATTAAGTGTGATCCAAGACTAGAATCATCTCAAGATGTAAGAAAATAAAAACTAAATGAGATTTAAATGAAGAGAAAATTTTGAATTAGTAGATTCAAATCGTATTGGGAAAAACTAATTGATATAAATGTAGGTGAACGTATTAAAGTCTCTTCAGTTACCCATTAACTTTTAATTTGAGAAACAAATCAATCATCGAGGAGCTGTTTGAGGGAGGAAATAAGTGTTATAAACAAAATTAACCAAGAATGGATTAAGTTTGGGACAAGAAGAATAAGCCAGACTTGATTGCAAATTAGACTTGGTAAAAGTCCGAACTTATGTAAAAAAAAGTCCATATACTGCAAGATCCTTAAAACAAGAAATGGTATAGATTGAAATAGAAGTTACCTTCAAATTCATTATTTAAATGAGAATATTGTGGAGGAACAGATCATTCAACATAATCAATAACAAAAATTGCTCTGTAATTCAACCAAGTTCATAAGGTCTTCAAAACCTATTTATATTACAGGCTAATAGATTTAGTGGGCTTGTAATAGTAAGCTTTATAACAGTAGACTTGTACTTGTAGGCTTGTAACCGGTAGACAGTCATTTCCATAACCACAAAAAAAATCCAAAAACATGTTCTTTGATGAAGAACTCACTTAGATCATGAACAAGTTCATGATTAATTCAAAGTTTTTTCAGTTGAGGCAGACACAAAAATACCTGAAAAAGTTAGGTACCATTAAGAAAGGTAACTTTTCCATCTATTTGAATATATGTATTATCATATTAAATTTATTATAATTAATATGTCACACTCTATTACCATTCTCTATTTAACATGTATGAATATAAAATATTTTCTTCTTATCCAGACCTTTTAGATGATTCTTTTAATTGAGATCTAGGCTATCGATTTTAAAAATAAATAAGTGAAATATGCATGCTTCAAATAATTGATTATGTGTATTTTTTTATTGTGAATTTTAAGTATTATCACTGGGATGACCTTTGTATGAGCATTTTAATATTTGGTAGGAGAATTCAGAATCCAAAAATAAATAAGGTTATAAAAAGCATTAATATCATAATTAACTTTTGTTGATCTCTTAATTGTTTGATTAATATATTACAATTTAATCATTTTTATCTTTAAAGAAAAATAAACTGCACAATAAGTACTTAATTCTGAGAGAAAAAAGGTAACAATGTCGTAAAATCAAATAGAGTACACGTGTGGAGATCTAAAATCTCAAACCTTAAAAAATATTATCTATTTTATAGCAACACCACACAAGACTAAAACAAAATTACAAATAACAAGAAAAAGAGATATTACATGAATTAAAGTGCAAGAAAATAAAGAAAGCGATAAAACCTGAAAAAAGATAAATTTATATTGAAATTAAATATATGGGGTTAACCATCTATTCTAGTAGATGGTATGGCTTATTTATATTGTTGCAGAGATCAATTAAATATATTGAGAACTCATATTCTAAATAGAAATAAACATACTAGTCTAATACGTGAACTCTTTATGTTGCGGTTTATCACTTTTTTTTAGTCAATAATGACTCTTAGTCGATCATGACCTTTGATTGATTCACTTTTCATAATCAATCTCAGTTATCATTTTAATAGTTAGTTGTGAACAAACATTTTTTTTATTTGGACATTACATGGATTTTTTTTTTTTGTAAACAATGACCTTCATATTTTTTTATCAACCACAATTTAATACACAGGCATTGTCTACACAAAAAATAAGCATCCATGTGTCTTCCAAATAAGGATAGTGTTTGTTCACAACTAAACAAGAAAAAAAAAAGCTAACATCGATCATGAAAAGTGAAATTGACTAGAAGTCATGATCAATTAAGAGAAAATGATCAAACGCAACAGCAAGAGTTTGCATAAGACTAGTAGGTTTAGTCATATTTAAAGTAGGAGTTCTCACCATAGTAAATTGGTCAGTGTTATAAAGTAGGTAGGATTCATGTGGTTATACCAATAAGGACATAAGATAAATTTCAATTGTATTATGATTTATTATGTAATCTCAATATTTGATATGAATAAGTTTGTATAGGATTAGATTTAACTATTTTCATGAAACTCTAACACTATAACAATATAAATAGGTCATATCATTTACCGGAAAAGATGACCAGCTCTACATATACAATTTCAATACAAATTCATCTTTTTCTGTTTTTTATTGCTTTATTTACAGTTTTATTTATTGTTTTCTTTAATTTATTACATTTTAATCCTATAGCATCTCTTCCTCTTCTTCTATATAAAGATATTATTTTCACTATATGTTGTTGTTGTATAGCAAATAACCTTTTCACCACACTCCATTTAATTTTATGAGGCTGCTACTTGTTTTTTATTGAAATTAAGCTATTATTGTGTAGTATTTCATTCTTAAAAGTTAGACAAAATTAATTGGTAGCATATTAAATAATAGATTACTTGAGTGATCACCATATTACTCTTGCTACTATGCTAATCACCTTTCTTTAGTCAACCATGACCCTTGATCAACCATTAAAGAATGCAAAAGTCCACATATTATGACTTGGCAGCTCATTTGATATTAAAATTTTTGGATAAATTCATTATTTGTGTTTTGTGTTTTCATCGATTTATAAAAAAATAAATCATTTTATTATTAATTTAATAAAAGTATTATTTAAAT
>Ga0325410_1000856_pt1:0-12500 | contig 32567 bp, 17 predicted proteins | sample PopdelMetagenome_16_FD_206182 | JGI IMG/M metagenome (GOLD analysis project Ga0325410, IMG submission 206182) | Populus deltoides microbial communities from Bellville, Georgia, United States - Xylem-PdIQD-R3 | ecosystem: Host-associated > Plants > Phyllosphere > Stem > Wood/Secondary...
TTAATTTATTTAACACATTATAATTATATTAATTTATTGAATTCTTAAATTAATTAATAATTTATTTTAGTTATTATTTAAAATTTAAAATTTGGTTTAAAATTTAGAAATTAAATTCAAAATATCTTCATTTTTGAATTCTATTTAATTCAAATGGACTTTAAAATTTGATTTAGAACCTAGAAATTAAATTCAAAATATATTGATTTTCAAATTTGAGTGGAGTAATTTATTTTATGAACATTATTTGAAGAATACCATTTTAATCTTAATTAAATAAATATATTAATATGTTCATGTTTCTCTTTTATTCGAGAGTTAAGAGTTTGATAGGATAGCTTATATTCATCTAAAGATATTATCATTTTAATGATTAAAAAAAATTACTTCAAATACATTAAATTTTAAAATTGTAATTAAAATTCTACTAGCAAATAAAATCACAATTTGATTCCAATATAAAGTTGACTTTTGGTCTAAGTCAAAGTTTTTTTTTCTTTTTGGCAAGTTTGATTAGAACAAACTCAAGTTTTGATCATATCAAGTTTTCCAACAATTTAATTATAAATCTAATGTGATGTGAGTTAGGTATTACATCAATAAATTCATAAATTGTTTGAATCACAACAAATTTAACAAAGTTACAATAAACTCATTTTCTATTTTTTTATAAAAAAAAAACACAACAAATACTTATATCATATGTTAAATGAAACTTTTAAAAAAAAACTTGCTATAATTAATCTCTTAAATAATGAATAGTTATATGGCATGATGTTATTAAATTTTAAACATTGTTGGCATGCTTTTGGAAGATATATTATTCAATTAATCCTCTTCATATGAAAATCTTTGTAATTTAACTTGAAAAAAACATTTTTCATCATTCATATATTTAAAAATAAATTCCATTAAATATAGTTAGTAAAATTAACAAAAATAAAAATATTACCTAAAATAAGAACCTAATTTTTGTTAAGAAACACAAATGTTTAAATATCATTCCATGTGAATAGTAGATGTAGTTTACGAAGAAAAAAAATTTCTGAAAAAGGTATTTTATAATGTTGTATTTGTTACTTTTTAAAATATTATTTTTTTGAAAATATATTAAAATAATATTTTATTATTATTTTTTAAAAAATTATTTTTAACATTAATATATTAAAAAAATTAATTTATAAGATACTAATTTTCAAAATATAGGGAATTTGAAATGCAGTTCCAAACCAACCCTAACAACAACCATTAAAACGCCGCCACGTAAAGAAAGAGAGTTAAGGTTGAATTTTCCTTCATGGTGTGTGGCTGGCACACCACGTTCCCTGCCTCTCGAATATTCTTCTCTTTTTTTAATTAAAAAAGAAGCAGCAGTAGCCCGCAAAAACAAAAGCTCTCCCCTTTCCTTTCTAGTTTCCACAAAACAAGCCCAAAACTCTCCCTCTCTAACGCCTTTTACAAAGCAGAAAGAAAAAAGCAAAGAGAATTCAAAGAGAAGAAATGGCTTCGTTTGCAGAAGCACCACCTGGCGATTCAAAAGTCGGAGAGAAGGTCTTTAAGACCAAATGTGCTCAGTGTCATACCGTCGACAAGGGTGCCGGTCATAAGCAAGGTAACTTTATCGTCCCCCGCTTTTTGTTTGGATCTTATATTTTCGAGGTCAAATTGTCTGTTATTTTGTTGATTATTATGTGTTCAGCCCCAATAATTCGTAGATCTAATCTGTTTAGATGGACAGAACTGTGGAGCTCTCTCTCTCTCTCTCTCTCTCTGATGGGTTTCAGGTTTTTGCAAGGAAATCATGATTTTGGTGAGAGGTGGAAGCTGGGTTTAGAAATGGATTTAATTAAGCAAAGATTAAATTTATGTGGGTTTCTTTTAGTGTTTTTTTTAAGGTTTTAGGATGATATTTATAATTTTGGGTTGGGATTTGGGATCTGGTATTTAATGAGTGAACATTTTCGATAGTTAATTTCTTCTGAGATTTGCGTTAAAATTAGTTGCTTGGTTCCTGTGTTTTTAAGGTTTTAATTTGCTTCGACTGTTTAAATGGTCAGGACCCAATCTGAATGGCTTGTTTGGAAGGCAGTCAGGAACAACTGCTGGATACTCTTACTCTACTGCTAACAAGAACATGGCTGTCACGTGGGAGGAGAAAACTTTGTATGATTACTTGCTCAACCCCAAGAAGGTATTAATCAACTCTAAAGCATAGTATGACTTGGCATGTATGACAGTGCGTCTTTAACTGTTTAAGAAGTATGGTTTATACATTGAAGTTTTGTGATAATTCTGTGATGATAGCTGAACTTGGTTGCTTTCTATCAAGTTATGACATTGTTACTCAGCATTTGGTAACTTAAGGTCCTGAAGAGAAACATGCTGGACAATATGCTAGGTCTAGTAATTAGGAAGGCTGGGTTAAAAATTGAAGGACTTGCAGACAGAGAACATGGAGCGTGTTGATTATAATGTTTAGGGTTTGCTCTGAGATCAAGTTTGAATAATCAAGGAAAGCGACCCCATCATTGATGATTTTTATCCTATGGTGTATGAAATGAACTTTCACATTTCATTTCAATGTGATAAGATAGCCTAGCATTATAGTTGGTAGAATCATCCGACTATCTTAGATACAGATGAAGAACTCATGTCTTGACACTGGCGTTTGTGCCTTTTATACCATGTTTATTTTTGTTAGTTTGCGTTGCTGACCCATAGTGAAAATTGTTTATGCAGTACATCCCTGGAACGAAGATGGTTTTCCCTGGATTGAAGAAGCCACAGGAGCGTGCTGATCTCATTGCATACTTGAAGCAGTCCACTGCATCTTAAGCATTTCACACTTCCGGCCTCCCCATTTTGCAGTTGTTGGAGATAATTTTTTTTTTTTTTTTACCAATAAAGTAACCATCCTATACAATGAGCATTGCTAGTCAATGCTCTTTCGAAGAGTTGCCATAATTGGCAAACTAAACATTGGATTCATTTAGCTTACTGTGCCTCTATTTTGCGAATATTTGATGGATTACCAATAAACAGTTTGTTAATGATAGTTTTTGGTTTTGATATTGCATGAACATTTCCATAGTTGCTATTCTTTGCCTTCAATCTACTCTGATGCATAGCAGGTCTATGGTAAAGTACTTTTGAATGAAATGCAAAATGGTGTATTGGCATCTCTAGCAGGCGATTACTGGAATGCTTTCATTTTCCAGTGTTGGATAAATGCAACTGAATGAATCACTCCCCCTTCTACCCATCTCCAATGGTTAGGCCTATTGAATTCCATTTAGAGGGGGATACTGTTGCCAGTGATCAGTACTAATCCGATGTTGTTTTTTACTGCTCTGAGTCCTTAGATCTTCTGTTATGGCTTGTAAGCAGTCTGAGAACTGGGATGCAAAATGTGATAAAGTGGCCTTTACTAGTGACTCTGTCCGGGAAATGGAAGTTCATTTTTATTTTTCCTTCCTGTCGAGTACTATATTTCTTACATGCAACCATGATAATCCCTAGTAATCAAAGGTTGCCATGACACAGTGAACTGGAATTGATTTCTGCTCCCTTTGTGGGGAAAGAGTACTAGAGGGAGAAACTTGTCCTCAAATCCTGAACTGAATAGAAAGGGGAGAGGATGACATGAACGATCGATGGTTAAGTTGTGAGAAAAATTGATTACTTTTTCCTGTTATACAAACAAACGTGCATTCATACTTCGATTATCCATGTTTAGTTTCATAACACGTTTTCAGATCAGATCGGTCTACAAGCCTTCTTCTCATGTCGGCCAGTAATTCTGATGTTAATTACTTATTTTATCCCCATATATGCTCCCACTGAGATCGATTTACCATGTTCTGTCGCCTTCACTCTTTTTCCTTCTCTGGTTAATGATGGATATTTATTTAACATCACCAGTGGCCAAAAAATCTAAAAACTTGGAGTATATAAGGAAAATGTGATGTAAAAAAAACTAAATTTGAGAAACCTTAACCTCAAAAGCACCACCGCCGTCTCTCGCGCACGCCACACAGCCACCCTCTTCCCTCTCAATCTCGCGCACGCCACGCAGTCACCCTTTCGAAATCGTTCAATAACCAAAACATTAACGAATGAAATGGAGTGGAATCGAGGCGACTCGTCGATGAGTATGGGTAAGTTATGGAGTGAGTCAGATGGGTGGGTGGAGCGAGTTAAATACTAACAGCACCAATTTGGATGTTCTCCAGGAGTGCTAATGGAAAGTATGATCGCAGAAGAGAAAAAATGGCAGAAAAATAGTTAAATCAGAGAGGGAGAGTAAGAGAGGGAGATTTCCCAAATTTCAAGCTCGTCATTAATTCATCATTTCATAATATTTTCATGCCCAGACAAATTCAGTTACATGTAATTTAGCCATGATATTCCTTCTACTCTAGCTGTAACTATCAGGAAGTTAATGTTCCAAGGCAAATAAAGAACTGAAAGGAACAGATAAAACGCTACGTATGACAAACAAGCAAAACAAACATGTAAAAAAAAATATATATATACACTAGTATCTAACACTACTCTAAAAGGCATGGGGCTTTCCCCACGCCTTTTATTTTTCTTATATTAATATTTTTGGTTTTTTTTACATATTTATTTATTTTTCTTTTCTCATGATTGCCTTCTTTTTAAAAAAATTATATATTTTTTTCAAAATTATTTTTGCTGATTTTCTTCTAATATTGAATTAGTTGAGAATTTATCTCTCTCATTTAAAAAAAAAACATTATGAGTTGCTATAATATTTCTCTGTATGATTTTTTTTTATAATTTTTTTTCAAAATGATCATTTTTGATTTTTTTTTTATATTGAATTTGTTGAGAATTTAACGTTGTAGTTTTTTAAAAAAAACATTATAAATTACTACAGTATTTTTCCCACATGGATTTTGTTTTGATACAATATTTCTCCACGTTTTTTTTTAAATTATCTTTGTTAAAATTTTTTTTTAATATTGAGCTGGTTGAGAATTTAGTTTTAACTTTCCCCAAATGTCCCCCCCCCAAAATTGTCTTTTGTCTTTTGTTTTTTGTTTTTTGTTTTTTTGTGTTTTTTTCATAATTATTTTTGTCAATTTTATTTTTTTAATATTGAGTTAGTTAACAATTTAGCTTTGTAGTTTTTTCTTTAAAACAATGTTGATTGCTACAGTGTTTTTCCATATAATATTTTTCTTTTTTCTTTGTATTTTTTCTAGAATTGTCTTTGTTAATTTTAGTTTTTTTTCATATGAAGTTGGTTAATAATTTAGCTTTATAGTTTTTTTTCTTGAAAAAACCATTGTGGATTGCTATAGTGTTTCAGCACATGATTTTTTTTTGATACAGTGTTTCCCCACATGTTTTTTTATCGATTTATTTTCAAAATTATCTTTGTCGTATTTATATTTTTCATACTAAGCTGGTTGAAAATTTAGCTTTGTAGTTTTTTTCTTTAGAACACCGTTGATTGCTAAAGTGTTTTTCCACATGATTTTTTTTGTTATAATATTTTTCAAAATTATCTTATCGATTTTATTATTTTTAATTTTAAGCTGGTTAAAAATTACAACTGTAGATTTTCTCATGAAACACTATAGATTATTACAGTGTTTCCTGCATATGTTTTTTTTCCTTTTGTTTTTTTTTTCTAAAATTATCTTTTATTGATTTTAGTTTTTTAATATTGAGTTGATTGAGAACTACAATTGTATATTTCCTTACAAAACATTATAGATTGTTGTAGTGTTTTTGTACATGATTTTTTTTATGATTTGTTTTTAAAATTATTTTTGTTTATTTTATTTTTTTAATATTAAGCTGATTGAGAATTTAGATTTGTAGTCTAATTTTTTAAAAAAATATTATGAATTATAATAGTATTTTTTTTCTATAATTATTTTTTAAAAAAATTTATAATTTGTTTTATAAATACATGAGAACGTGCAAGAATACATAAACCCGCGAAAACGCACGGGTACAGCAACTAGTAATGAAAATAGAAGGCGTGGGAAAGCTACAGTACTTTCCCACGCCTTTTAGAGTATTGTTAATAATAATAATAATAATAATAAAACAAGCCCAATACTCTCCCCCTCCAACTCCTTCTAGAAAGCAAAAAGCAAAGAGAATTCAAAGAGATGAAGAAATGGCTTCGTTTGCAGAAGCACCACCTGGCGATTCGAAAGTCGGAGAGAAGGTCTTTAAGACCAAGTGTGCTCAGTGTCATACCGTCGACAAGGGTGCCGGTCATAAGCAAGGTAACTTTATCGCCCCCCTCGTTTTGTTTTGATCTTATATTTTCGAGGTCAAATTGTCTTTTATTTTGTTGATTATTATGTTTTCAGCCCCAATAATTCGTAGATCTAATCTGTTTAGATGGACAGAACTGTGGAGTTTTTTCTCTCTGTCTCTCTCTGATGGGTTTAAGGTTTTTGCAAGAAAATCATGATTTTGGTGAGAGGTGGAACTGGGTTTAGAAATGGATTTAATTAAGCAAAGATTAAATTTATGTGGGTTTCTTTCGGTGTTTTTTTGAAGTTTTAAGATATTTATAATTTTGGATTGGGATTTGGGATCTGGTATTTAATGTGTGAACATTTTAGATGGTCAATTTCTTCTGAGATTTGTGTTAAACTTATTTGCTTGGTTCCTGTGTTTTTAAGGTTTTAATTTGCTTCGACTGTTTAAATGTTCAGGACCCAATCTGAATGGCTTGTTTGGAAGGCAGTCAGGAACAACTGCTGGATACTCTTACTCTACTGCTCACAAGAACATGGCCGTCACGTGGGAGGAGAATACTTTGTATGATTACTTGCTCAACCCCAAGAAGGTATTAATCAACTCTAAAGCATAGTATGACTTGGCATGTATGACAGTGCGTCTTTAACTGGTTAAGAAGTATGGTTTAAACATTGAGGTTTTGTGATAATTCTGTCATGATAGCTGAACTTAGTTGTTTTCTATCAATTTATGACATTGTTACTCAGCATTTGGTAACTTAAGGTCCCGAAGAGAAACATGCTGGACAATATGTTAGGTCTAGTAATTAGGAAGGCTGGGTTAAAAATTGAAGGACTTGCAAACAGAGAACATGGAGCGTGTAGATTATTATGTTTAGGCTTTGCTCTGAGATCAAGGTTGAATAATCAAGGAAAGCGACCCCATCATTGATGATATTTATCCTATGGTGTATGAAATGAACTTTCACATTTCATTTCAATGTGATAAGATAGCCTAGCATTTATAGTTGGTGGAATCATCCGACTATCTTAGATACAGATGAAGAACTCATGTCTTGACACTGGTGTTTGTGCCTCTTATACCATGTTTATTTTTGTTAGTTTGCGATGCTGACCCGTAGTGAAAATTGTTTGCACAGTACATCCCTGGAACAAAGAAGGATTTCCCTGGATTGAAGAAGCCACAGGAGCGTGCTGATGTCATTGCATACTTGAAGCAGTCCACTGCATCTTAAGCATTTCACACTTCTGGCCTCCCCATTTTGCAGTTGTTGGAGATATTGTTTTTTACCAATAAATAACCATCCTATACAATGAGCATTGCGTCGAAGCTCCTTCTAAGAGTTGCCATAATTGGCGAACTTAACATTCGACTCATTTAGCTTACTGTGCCTCTATTTTGTGAATATTTGGTGGATTACCAATGAACAGTTTGTTAATGATAGTTTTTGGTTTTGATGATATTGCATATGAACATTTCCATGGTTGCTATCGCTTGCCTTCAATATACTCTGATGCATAGCAGGTCTACGGTAATATACTTTTGAATGAAATGCAAAATGGTGTATTGGCATCTCTAGCAGGCGATTACTGGAATGCTTTCATTTTCCAGTGTTGGATAAATGCAACTGAATGAATCACTCCCCCTTCTACCCATCTCCAATGGTTAGGCCTATTGAATTCCATTTAGAGGGGGATACTGTTGCCAGTGATCAGTACTAATCCGATGTTGTTTTTTACTGCTCTGAGTCCTTAGATCTTCTGTTATGGCTTGTAAGCAGTCTGAGAACTGGGATGCAAAATGTGATAAAGTGGCCTTTACTAGTGACTCTGTCCGGGAAATGGAAGTTCATTTTTATTTTTCCTTCCTGTCGAGTACTATATTTCTTACATGCAACCATGATAATCCCTAGTAATCAAAGGTTGCCATGACACAGTGAACTGGAATTGATTTCTGCTCCCTTTGTGGGGAAAGAGTACTAGAGGGAGAAACTTGTCCTCAAATCCTGAACTGAATAGAAAGGGGAGAGGATGACATGAACGATCGATGGTTAAGTTTTGAGAAAAATTGATTACTTTTTACCTGTTATGCAAACAAACGTACATTCACACTTCGATTATCCATGTTTAGTTTCATGACACGTTTTCAGATAAGATCGGTCTACAAGCCTTCTTCTCATGTCGGCCAGTAATTCTGATGTTAATTACTTATTTTATCCCCATATATGCCCCCTCTGAGATCGATTTACTATGTTCTGTCTCTTTCACTCCTTTTTCCTTCTTTCTGGTTAATGATGGATAGTTATTTAACATCACCAGTGGCCAAAAAATGTAAAAACATGGAGTATATAAGGAAAATGTGATATAAAAAAACTAAATTTGAGAAACCTTAACCTCAAAAGCACCACCGCCGTGTCTCGCGCACCCAAACAGCTACCCTCTTCCCTCTCAATCTTGCGCTCGAGACAAACCCTTCCAGTGAATCAATACTTGGGTTGCTGCTTGATTTCCTCATTTAACCATTCTACAATCCATAAACCAATGAGTAGGTGGATGGAATCCATAAAGAACTTCATAAGGAGTGGTCTTAGTGGATGGTGTCATACCACCATTCAGCAAGGGAAAGCCATTTAAACCAAGGAGTAAGGCTATCACCAGTCATGCATCGCAAGTAGGTTTCTAGACATTTGTTGACCATCTTTGTCTAGCCATTAAATTGAAAGTGATAGGTTGTTGAGTAATGTAAGTTAACTCCTGGATGCTTAAACGATTGCTTATAGAACTGGCAGACAAATATTGGATCCATAAACACCTTAGCCACTGAATATGCACTATCAGGATGAACTAGAGCCATAAAATAAGAGTATTTGCTGAATCTATCCATCACCACTAAAATTACTTTTTTTTTCTATTTAACTTAGACAATCTTTCAATGAAATCCATATATGATACGAACTAAGTTAGGTCTGAATTTGGCTTTAGTCTATTTGAAAGTATAGTTGCGGTTGTTTTTCAAAGTGTTTTTCACTCAGAAATGTATCAAAATAATATTTTTATTATTTTTTAAAAATTAATTTTTATATCAGCGCATCAAAATAATCTAAAAACATCAAAAAAAATATTAATTTGAAGTAAAGAAAAAAAATAAAAAATTTTCAAACTTTTTCAAAAGCGCTTTTGAAACACAAAATTAAAATGTTTGTAGCCAGTTCTGTAAGATTAGACACATCTCTCAAACCGTACATCGGATTGAACTGAAATTTTATAAGAAAATACTGAACATATGGAACTATATCGTGGTAAATTTTCAAGTCAAATGGAATTCAGAACATATTATTTTAGAGGATCAAAGTTACTAGATAAATCTTGTCAAATCTGTCAACTAGACCTCCATGTACTGTTTGGGATGTATCTGAAGTTACACGTAAAATTTTACTACTATTCAAGATTATTCAAAAACTAGACATCTCATTCTTTCCAACCATATATGATAAGTCCAATAATTCATCTAAATGAGAGAAAATAACATGTTTGAAATAAAAAATGAAGTCTAAAATGAAGTCTACCAAGAATGTGTGAAAGTTAGGAAGAAAGTGAATAGTACCACATGACATAGTTTGGTCTTTTTATTTTTTTTAGTTTAAACACATTAAAATGACTTCATCTCTCTCTAATACATACAGCTTTTTTCCCAACGGTATTGTTTTTGTAACCTGTATTGATTAGGGGTTTTGCCTTTTCCAAGTCAACTTTGATTCTTATTTTCTTGTAATTTCACAATCAAACCCTTAATTGATCTCAATCTTTGAGATTCCTTTCAATTGTGCCATTGGTCTCAATCTTTGAGATTCCTTTCAATTGTGCCCTTGGACTTCTTCGATTGAGCCCTCAAACTTTGGTGCCTTTTATAGTATAGTATTTGGTTTTGATATTCTTTAATTTTATTCTTAATTGGCCATTCAAACTTTTAATTCTTTTGATTTCACTCATGATTAAATCAACTTTAATTCCTATTCATTTTACCCTGAATCTGTAGTCCTTGCAATCTTAACTAGAATTGACTTTTAAACTTTAATTTTTTTTTTAATTAAATTCCTAGTTGTATTAATTAAGTCAATCCAAAGCTCACTTATTGAACCTTTCGATTTTGACTAAAATAATTTCTAAACTTTTTTTTTCATTTTAGCCCCTGGTTAAGTCAATCAAGCCATTCCAAAGTTCAATTATGTACTTGACTTTTCCAATTTTTGTGATTTTGCCATCATCTTCAAATTCCTTCTTAATTAAGCCCTCATCTATCAAAATTGAACTGCCAAACTTTACAACTTTGTCCATGTTGATCCTCAAACTTTGCAGTCTTTGACCAATTTAAATACATTTTTTAAAATTTCTTTAACAGGACCCCAAATTATTCATCCCCTAACATTCTAACCCGCTGTAAATAAAATGCCTTTCTAATTGTGATTCAAAATATTATTATTATTTTTTTGAATTTTGAATTTTTTTAAGAAAAAAATTGGAATATTTTTCTTAAAAGAAGAACATTTTCTGCATGAAAAATAAATTTTTTTTGAGAAACCAAAATTAGGTTATGACATAAAAATGTTTGAGTTCAAAAAATTGAAAATAAAAAACGGATAAAGAAAGGAGCACATCATGCACATACAGCAACTTCAGCAAGATGAATACGCCTTTTCTCAACAAACATCTCCCGAAATTGCTCAAATCTGCCTTCCTTTATTGATTCTCTTATTGACCGGAAGAACCCCAGATAGTGGTGTGTATTATGTCTGCAATGAAAGGGATAAACCGTCAACATCATCATCGTCAATGTCAATGTCAGTATCAGTGTCAGTGTCAGTGTCAGTGTCCTAATTAATAGAGGTAAGCAATGATACTGTACATTTCTAGAAGAATCTGGGCCAACATTTCATGAACATTGAGTAAATGATTGATGTAAGCTTTAGTATGATTCTGACAAGTATAGCAGCTGCAGCTTTCAACAATTGGCGTCGCATCTTTCCTGAAAGGAGACCGACCATGTAAACAACCACCAAGAAGAATGTACTCTTGTTGAAATAGGAAATACTTTCCCTCAAATAATAAAATGGCTGTCATTCTTCTTTTCTTTGCATTTTTTAAAGAAAATTAATGCGTGGTTGTCCCTTGCACTAATTTGATAAAATAGAAACAAAATTTATACAGTGGAAGTTTTTTCTGCATGCACTCCTAAAGTTTAAACCTTTTGAGTCACGGCTAGATGGGCCATTTCAGAAAAGAGCATTGTTTATTTGGATGCATTTTCTGCAATGGTTCCGTATTAGAGAAATAAGCTTAAGAAAAGTAAGCTCTACTTTCCAAATCCATGACTAAAAGGTCACCATCTGATCTCAGTTCTGTCATGAATAGCAGAATTTGTGAACTTGTTCGTCATTTGAAATTTATTTTGTAGAAAGGAAACCACTACAACGAAGGTTCATTTTGCCTTCAAAGGTACAGCATTAACAGACATTATATTTGAAATCTCAATGATAACCCACCAGAGAAACATAAGGCTTCTATATTTCAGTAAAAACATTTGACTGAAAATGGAATCCATAACATCTACTACTCTCCAATTCATAATATGTTCAACAAGGATGAGATGTTGATGGAGCTTAAAACCTTCAATTCAACAGATGAGATCATTAAAAATATCCAGATAGCTAGAGGTATACAAAGAATAAGTCCATTACCTGTAAACAGTTGCTTTCAGATTAATCTTTGTCTGGTCAATTCCCATACCAGTCAACTTCAAATCAGAAGCATATGTTTTGTTATCCAGTGGAAAGGTAAGTGCAAAGCCTCCAATAGTTAGATGATAAATATACCTGCAAAGGTTGCCCAAAAAACAAAATCATTTTTGGAGACAGTCACAATGAGGAGAAAGAAGCTTCCAGGGTTAAATTGAGAACAGAGGTGCATACGATGAGTCAAAAAGATCAATGCCAGCAGCAACACCCTGCAACACCTCCTCTAACAAGCATTGGAAAACAGAATTCACTTGTTATTCCACAAACCACTCCCATAATCGATATTTATATCCATATCCATAACTACATACAAAAGCATGAACTTTGTCGAAACATTTAATCTGAAAACCGTACCCTCTATCATTTATATATTTAAAGACTAATTTGGTCATTGTGTTACTTCAAAACAATAAAAGAAAATCCTACAACACATTAAACTATATTCCCATCAATT
>Ga0325410_1000856_pt1:17500-32567 | contig 32567 bp, 17 predicted proteins | sample PopdelMetagenome_16_FD_206182 | JGI IMG/M metagenome (GOLD analysis project Ga0325410, IMG submission 206182) | Populus deltoides microbial communities from Bellville, Georgia, United States - Xylem-PdIQD-R3 | ecosystem: Host-associated > Plants > Phyllosphere > Stem > Wood/Secondary...
TACACATCAAAAATATATTAAAAATATATTTTTTTATTTTTTTTCAAGAAAAACATACTTTTAAAAATCATCTAAAAGCGAAAGCTACCATACTCTAAAATAGATTTTAAAACAAAATTGTTTTAATTGTTTCGATTTAATTTGTATTAACCCGAGTATTAAACTAGGGTATAATTATTATGATTTATAATTTTTTTATTTTTTATATTAATACAGCAAAATCATAAAAAAAAACACATTAAAAATATATTTTTTTTCCAAGAAAAATACACTTAAAAGTCATCTAAAAATGAAACCTACCATACTTCCAAATAGCTTCTATAACAAGATCATTTTAATTAAACTGATTTAATTCATTTAATTTATAACCCGAGTCTTAGACTGAGAGTTATAAATTTTTTTTAGATTAATGTGGGTGTTCGGACCAGTTTACGTGTATCTCGACTAATTCTGTGGGCCCTGAAATTAACGACTATATAAGCCTCTAATGGCCCTGAGATTTGTGAGACTTGAATTGTTGATCTCTGAGAAACAAATTTAGAATTTGATCAATTGAGCTATATCTCTCCGTGTTGAATGGGAGGTATAATTAGTATGATTTGTTATTGCCCTTTTAAATTTAGCTTTTGTTTCTTTCTTGATTCACCCTGCCAGGTTATAAATAGCGTAGTGGAAGGTAGTCTGTCCCAGCCTCCATGAGCTCACTGCTTTTCAATTTTCATGGATGTAAGCTTGAGAGCTTCAAAGAAAAATTCAAAATGCTGGGTTATATAGAATCTCTTTCAGAAATGAATTTAGGTTTTGATTTAGGAAATATTCAAAGTTTTTCCATATGTTGGAGAGCTAAGTCCTAACGCCTGAGAGAGGGAGGGAGACGTCGACGGCTGAACCAAATTATTCGACTGGAAAGAGTATATTTGTGGTCCTATGCCTCTACTTCAACATCTTCTATACACGTTGACGGCTGAACTAAATTACTCGACCGGAAAGAGTATATTTGTGGTCCTATGCCACTACTTCAACATCTTCTATACACCTACAATTAAGATAGTATTACTGTGGCGGTGGTTTTTTAAAATATTTTTATTTAAAAATATATTAAAGTAATATATATATATATTAAAATTTTATTTTTGATATTAGTATATTAAAATAATAAAAAAATATTAAAATAAATAATTTAAAACAAAAATTTCATAAAAAAAACACCGAAACACCTGGGGCTTTAAATATTTTTTGTTTTTGCGTCAAAATTGAACAAAAATATAAAAAAGTTAATCCTCATGTGAAAAATTAATACCATATACTTTACCGGCATATCAGCAAGAATCAAGACTTAGGATAGCTTTTTTTCAAAAAAAAAATAATAATAATCAAAAGTATAATAATCTGAAATCTTGTTTAATGGCTTTTAGATGCAAGTCTTCAAGATATAATTATAAAGCATGATTGATGCACAACTTTGTTTTTTTTTTTTTTTTTGCATGTATGTTTAAGATTATAATAAGGTTTTTTTTAAAAAAATAGATATTAAAATAATTTTTTTTATTTTTTTTAATATCAATACATTAAAATAATCTAAAAATATATAAAAAAAATTTAAAATTTAAAAAAACATAATTTACACCTCGAAGCTTTATATCGGTGAAAGTGTTTCACCGACCTTTACGAAGGGCATCCATAATTTTTGGTCAACGGTAATTCGTTATGCTTGAAAAAGAGAGACAAAAAAAGAAAAGAAAAGAAAAGAAAAGCTAATTAACAGTTATAAATGCCAACTGCCATGCATGTTGGCTTGCCTCGTTGTAAGAGAATCAATTTTTATAAAATATAATTTAAATAAATGAAGAAAAGGCTCTACTAAATTCACACTTAAATAGAATAAATTAGATAAGTTGTACGTGCTCTGTTATGGGCTCCCTTTTAACACGTAAGAGGAAATTTGTTAAGGTAGTCGCTAAATGCGGATTGAAATTTAAAAAAAAAAAAAAGGTTGCAAGAGTTGTTAATATGTTTTCCAGCGGTAAAATAAATAAAAACATACTTGTTTTCATTTATTATATATTAAAATAATAATATATATGGATTTATTTGAGTCAATTTAAATTCACTAGTTAAATACGTAATCCCAAATCATGAATTCAACTTAGTTTAATTACTTTATTTTATTCAAACTATATTTTATTTAATTATATGATAATAAAGTTAGATAATCATAGAAAAGAAGCTGGATAATTTTTTTTAATGATTATCTATATAAAAAAATGCTTATCAAAATTAAAAAGATCATATTAAAAAACAAACTAAGATTTTAATGCTATTTAAAAAAATAATACCCGAAATATATTTTGAATTAATTTAAGATATTAATAAAGCAATATATATAGTTATAAAATTTCATAACAAATAAACTTAAAAGAAAAATATTAAAGATAAAAAAAGTCAGGCGCGCAGGTTTGGAAGGCCAGATAGCATGGCCACCTGAAAATCAGGCCAGCCACTAGAGCTTGACAATACATGCCCATGCGATTGGGCCTGATCTTTTTAATTATTATTATTATTTAAATGGGAGAATCACACGTTGTCTACAGCGACAAATGACTTATCACTTTTATTTTCATTGTCGACCATGTTTGATGGTCTGGAGTCACCGAAAAATCACCTCCCTCTTTAAATTTAAAAACATGATTTTAAGTATTTTTTTAATCTATAAAACAACAATGAACTCATATTTAATCTCAAAACAACGTTTAATTGATCAAAAAACACAAGATTTCTTCTAATTCAAAAATATTCTCGATGCCTGATCTACTTTTTTGGCAGGATGAAGGACAAAAAATACCTCAATGAAATTTTTCAAATGAAATGTAACCCATTGATGCTAAACATGGTCAACGACAACTTTTTATTTTTTTACTGTAATCTGATGATTTTTTTTTCTTTTAAACTCAAAGATTAAAATGTGAATAAAATAAAACTTAGATCAAATATAATTTTGGATAAAATTTTAAGCCTAAAAGGCCTTGAGATCGCTTTTTGCAAAGGGTTGCCGTTTCACCAAGCTCTTAATTTTAATCCCCTTAATTTTAACTATTTTTTTTTATTTTTATAAAATCTAGAATCAACCCAATGTTATTATATCGTTATGATACTATAATAATTTGAAAAAAAGCAATACAACCCATATCACTAAGCAATACAATGTAAAAAAATAATTAAAAAAAACTCAATTGCTGAACTAATAAAAAAAAATTAAGGAACAAATAGGAAAAATATCATTTAACTATACTCAGGGCTATTATTTCACCGACTTTCAATTTTGATCAAACTAAATTTCTCTTTATAAAATTAAGATCCAATTCAATACTTGATATTTTTTTAATACTATAAAAAAAACTGAAATAAATTATAAAATTTAATTTTAATTTAATTAATTATAAAAGGATAAAATTATATAAAAAATCAATTAAAAAAAATACTGTGTAAATCAACAACGAATTCTCTAACAAGACATGGTCATTCACTTGATGGCTTTTAGTGTTTTTTTTTTTTCAAAAGTTCAATTTCCTTTTAGTGTTTGCCAAGCTTGTCGGTAGATGCTGATCGCTGCTTCTTCAATCTCCTGGTTGGTAATGCTTTCCCATCCAAGTGTTTGGTATCGACGGGCAAGCATTATATATATATATATATATATAATGCTAAAATCAACAATTATTTTATAAAACCAACAATTGTTTTTGAGCCCACCAGAAAAATAACTATTGATAAAAATAATCCTAAAATCAGCTTGTACATTAATAGAAATAAAACATTATGTTATAATTACTTTATCTACATTTTATCAGCTTGTACATTAATAGAAATAAAAGATTATGTTATAATCGCTTTATCTGCATTTTATCCTAATCTTAAAAGAAGGCGTCCACTAATAATATGTTGATCTAGGATATGATTTAAATTGAAATACTAAAAGAATTAATTTTTTTTATGAAGACAAACATCATTTTTTTTAAAAAAAAGCTTTAAATAACATCATTTTAAATTTATTTTTTTAAAAGTCAAAGCTTTAGTTTATCTATGCGAAACGTTTTAACTACCTTACCCGTTTCTCAACTCTTCAAAAATAATTAAAAAAAAAAAAACTTGTAGAAAGCACATCTATCTCACTAGTTTATTTGGGAAAAACATCAACTTCTAAATAAGAAGATAGGAAGAGAAATGAGCATAAATTATTCAATTACACCAACACATCTGATCTACCTACCAACCATGTTATTTGCTCTCTTGTCAACATCAACAATCCCCATTTCCTATCTTGTTTGCTTCATGATTGTTTGCTTATTTACGTTTGAAAGTTTTCTAATGTTGTTTTTTAAAATATTTTTTATTTAAAAATATATTAAAATAATTTTTTTATTTAAAAAAAATTAATTTTAATATCTATATATCAAAATGGTGTGAAAATATAAAAAATAATTTAAAATAAAAAAATATTTTTGAAATGTAAAAATAAATTTTACCAAACATACAAGATTAAAAAAAAAAAAAGTGGACCCATGATTGCTACAATCCCCACCCATCTATTTTCATGTCACTTCCTTTTTTATTTCTCCAATGATATGCCACCAGATATCCATATCAAAAGCTCATGGGTTGGTACGCCTTGGCAATAGTAAATTGATTTTTAGATCCAGGGTTGTTAGCCTTTCATTTCTACACACCAAAAAAATAAAAAATAAAAAAAATATATATATATATATATTTATTTTTTTGAATTGATCAATAATACTATCTCTGAATTGTTCTTTGCATTGTTAAGTTTTGAGATCATAAATTATCTCCACATGAAAAATAATAATAAAAAATCATCATATATTTCTTTTTTATCTTATATACCTCTCAAAGAAAACAAAAACAAATAATTTATTGTCTCCGAGGAGCAACCACAAGCCCCCCACTTTCTTTCATTAATATGGACTAAATTCAACCTCTGTTCATCATCCCTTTCCCCCACTCTCTCGCCCTCCGAAGAAAAACCAAACGCCTGATCAAGAACCATGAGGTCCAAAAACCAATCTCCCATCAACATCAAGATCATCATCCTCGGTTTATTCTTTCTCCTCTTCCTTTTGGTGATTGCTTGGTCAAGTTACTCGTCTCCCAGACCAAATTCATCCCCCAAAGCAGAAAATGATGATCTATCTGATGTATCAAATCTGTCCACTGATGAAGAAGAACCAAAACCATCAACAGCAGCCTGTCCTTCTCTTCCATTGACGCCGACATGCACCAAGATCCCACCTTCTTTAGCCAACGCTCTTGTCCATTATGTGACAACAAACATCACCCCACAACAAACCCTCAAGGAAATCTCAGTCTCATTAAGGGTCCTCGAAAAAAGGTCACCTTGCAACTTCCTAGTGTTTGGCCTTGGCCATGACAGTCTAATGTGGACATCTCTGAATCACGGCGGCCGCACTGTGTTCCTGGAAGAGGACAAGGCCTGGATTGAGCAGATCAGAGAGAAACTGCCCACCTTGGAGTCCTATCATGTGACATACGACACCAGAGTGCATCAGGCAGATGGGCTCATGGAGACAGGAATGGGAGATGAATGCAAAGTAGTCGGCGATCCAAGATTCTCCAAGTGTCAGCTTGCCCTTAAAGGGTTCCCTGGTGATATCTATGATATAGAATGGGACTTGATCATGGTGGATGCACCTACTGGGTACCATGACGAGGCTCCAGGGAGAATGAATGCAATCTACACAGCTGGATTGATGGCTAGAAACAGAGAAAATGGAGTGACTGATGTGTTTGTGCATGATGTTGATAGAGTTGTGGAGGATAAATTCTCCAAGGCTTTTCTTTGTGAAGGATACATGACTGAGCAAGAAGGGAGGTTAAGGCACTTCATTATTCCTACTCATAGAACTAGTTCGGGAAAACCTTTTTGTCCATAGAGGTTTCTCATCTCTCTTTTCTGCTTAAATTTGCTGTTATTAATTGTTTATCTTGATCTTTGTTTCTTGTCATATAAAATATAAATTACCGGGCAAAGGTTTTTTTTATATATTGTTACTAATTAATTTCTCCTCTAGTCCTCTGGATGTTTGAACTTTGAACCCTGGAATTCTGTTTAAATTAATTTCCTTAGTTTTTTTTTTTTTACTAATTTAATTATTTGGAGAAATGAACAAGATGTTGAAGTTACTGCGATTGAACATACCAATTTGTCTGTTACTAGACAGTATCATCCGCTATATATAGTGGGTGAGTTCAAATTTTTTTTTTTAAATTCAGATAATACTTTTTAAAAATTAAAAAAAAAACTCAGCACTCCAGATAATTAATTTGACTATATCTATAACACCCTAGACATATTTAAGTCCATTATTTATTGTAATATAACTTCATTAGATTTTTTTTTAATTTATCTTGAAACATTATCATATTCAAATTTCCTTATGGAAATAATTTATTGAAATTTTAACAGAGTTTTCTTGGTATTTAAAATATAGCAAGTTATTAACCATTTCATATTTATCCTAAAAAAAATCATTACTACCCCGTCCAACCAATCATCCTGAACTTTACTCTTTTCATCATTACTCTCATCATCATTACGCAATACATTACATAATTCATCTATCCATCGTATAAATAGTATACATATCCTCAATTGAAATTAAAAAAAAAAGGTACTAGCATGTAACATGACAATTTAAAACACCACACATAAAATGTTAAAAGTCATGAAAGTATTATTTACAAGATAAATATGGAATTCTAATTACTACACATAGGAATATATTAATACAAAAAAATACTTAATATCATTAACTATCCTAATAACCAATCAACTTTGCCCTCGCATGTTATGGTCCAATACCCATATACAACAAAATAAGAATTACATGAATTAATAATCTACTACTACTACTAAAGATCATCCTTGAATCATTCTTAAAATTATAGCTCAAATAATTATACCGAGTTATAATACTACCTTGACCTTCACAACATTTTCTATCTCCTTTCTCCTTACCTTAGTTTCCATGTACTACTTCATTATATTTCCACCGGTGTGTACATAAAAATAATTCCCCTGAATAATATCAAAAATCCAATTTCACTCTCGTTAAGGTAAATATTCAATTTACTCTCTTGAAATAATAATTATTTCTCATTCCATATAGATTTATTCGAGGTTTCACAATATATAATAAGATCATATAATCTAATAATTTTATTTAAAAAATAGACAACAACAGTAGACAAACATTAAAAAAATATTTGACAATAATTAACTAAAAAAATGAGTTCAAAGTATCATGTTCAGGAAGAGAAGAAAAACAAATTCGCTTGAGATTTACTATCACTCCATAGTAGACATTGTTCGTCATAGAAAAAGTTCACTGAGACAATTCAAATCCTATTGTAAAAAAACTGTATGATGACACTGTAAGAAACTACATGGGCCATTAGAGCAACTACTCAAAAAAGCAAACCAAACATAACATAATTAAGTGACAATCTCATGTCTATATTCAACTAATGAATTCTATTTAATTCAAGAATAAAAATTATTTTAAAAATAAATTTAACAAAAAACAACAAATAAAAAGACTCAAGATATCCCAATTAAAAAAAAGGATAAAACAAAGGACATAGAAAACAGAAAAAAGGAATCCAATCTCGTATTAAATAAATGCTAAAGGATGAAATTGAAAAAACAAATAGCTTAAAAATAAATAAAAACTCAAGCAATCCTGAGTGAATCTCTTAAAGTTAGGTTAATTTCTCAAACTTATAACCTGTGAAATCCTAGACACGGGCATAACCAAGAAGTTCAAATCCAAACTAATTTAATATTAAACGATGAAATCAGAAAACAAATATTAATCTATTTTTTTTGCTAAATTAAAAAAAAGAAATAAAAAGAATACAAATAAAATTTAATAGGAAAAAAAAATTAAAGAAGGATGAAATTGTAAGAAAAAATCAATTCAAAAAATTATTTTAGATTACATAAATAGCTATTAAAAGATTGGAGACCAAGTTTGATAAATGAGAAAATTAAATGAGGATGAAATTGAAACAAAATTTTAATTTCATAAATTATTTTAAATAAAATAAATACTAATAAAAAAACAAGAACTAAATCAAAAGGAAAGAGGAGTCGAAGGGCTGGTTTGAAAAAGTTATGAGCAGGACGTGAAGATTGACAAGGAGACAAGAAAAAAAAAAAAACTAACGACACCAAATCAAAAGTTTGTTTGGTGCACGCGTTATCAGGTAATAGAGGCACGACTAAGATGAATAAAACACCGTTCTACAATGATGTTTATAGCCTACACAATTAATCGCAAGTGCTATTCGAAGATGACACAATTGCTGGCGCGTGATTATATTTTTTTTATAAATATTTTTTATTTATCGGAATACCAAATTACCCCTAACTAAACCCAACAATTAAATAAAATAAAATTATGCAATGATAAAAATACCCTCAAACCTAAGGTGTAAGAATTCGGACTTTAAATGTAATTATGTCTTTTTACAATGCTTTCCAAAGAAAAAAGACGTAAACGACCCTCACTGTCAGTTGAAGTTTCTTTTTTTTTTTAAAAGATAAATAGGTTATTTTATTACGCACTAATGTATAAATTAAAAGAGAATGCATGTCTTATCGTCGATCAATTTAAAAATACCAAAATCATCCTATTTATCCTATTGCAAAGACAATTCCATCTTTAACTATTAACCTATGAGTTTTTTATTTTTATTTTTTTAACAGCATGACAGTAAAAACACTATTCCCGTACGAAGTACAATGTAAATGTATAGTGTTTTTACCGTCCCTTGCTTTATTTATTTATTTATTTATTGTTTTTTGTAATAAATAGTAGATGCGATGATAACATCTGATAAAGTGGATTGTTTCCAAATATCAAACTTTTACTTGGTTAAAAAATTCTTAATAAGAGAATGAGACTTTTGATGGAAATTGTGTTTTAAACGGTATTTCTAAAAAATCTAAATATTTTATATTTAAATTATTTTTTTATAATTTTATATTATTTTAATGTGTTGATATTAAAAATAATTTTTTTAAAATAAAAAATATTGTATTAATATATTTCTAAAAAATAAATAATTAAAAAAAAACGCTAAACAAACCTCCCCATCAGATATGAAAGTGGAGCATTGATGAATCCATGGGGAGAAAATCCAAGTTTAACTCCCGCTCTATCGACAAATTAAACAAACTAGGATTTAGTTTATTCAGACAACCAAACACCGTCTTATCTTCACCAGCACTTAACCCCTCCTCTTCAATCTCAAACAGAGCGTGAGCAGAGTCAGCCTCAAATAGTACTCATCCCTCAGAAGGCAAAAAAAGAAATTGTAAAGAAAAAAATCAATCAGATGACGAAGGCGAAGAAAGAATTGCTATCGAAAGCACCATGGAGAGGCGAAGACGACGATGAATCCAATAAATTCAAAGACGCAAAACTCAAAGTCACCAGCCAACCTGGTTCCACGCCTACTATGCACGTCCCTCGTAAGAAGAGCCAACGTTTTGACGATGAAGACGACGATGATCAAGCCCTCGAAATCGACCCAGAACTTCGTTACAGTTTCCAGCGCAACTTTCAGGTATTTCTCTCATTGCACACAAGGTCTTTGATAATTGGTTTCTTTCGTATTTTGAACTTTTTTTTTTGATTGAGTGTGAATTTGTTTCTAGATGAATAATGGGGTTTTTTTTTTTCTTGTAGTTTCTTCAAAGGGTGTTTAGTATTGATACTGTGGTGAAGCCTCTTCCTCCGGCTATGGCGTATAATGTTTCTCGAAATTTGAGCTTTTTTACCCGTATCTTTACGCAGTTCTTTGGTGAGTTTGATTTCCTTTGTTCTTTAGGGAGATTGCATATTGAATCATTCATCATTTCTAGCCCATGTATTATTAGTTATTGCTTTACTTTTTATTTCATTTTGTTGTAATCAGACTGTACATACACACGCACTTTTATACACAAAATTGTTTCCTGCAATCGTCATGCCTGTCTCGGTGTTTCTGCAGTTTATATAATTTGCTAGAGTTAGTTGATATTTCATTTCTATGTATTTTGGGGCTGTTAATCTATGTCGACACTTGAAATGGTTGGTTATTGCGCTTAACTCCATGCATCTTCTATGCAAAAAGAAATAGGTGCAGGAATCTGTTTGCCACGTAAATGCTTAATGGGCGAGCATGATTACCTCAAGATCAATTAACAAATACAAAGTCTTGTAGATCCACAATTGAATTGTAGGAAACTGCAGCTTCACAGGAAAGGAGTTGTCGACTTTGATTCTGCCCTAGCTATCGTCTTAAAAGAAATTTCTGTTTATCTTTGATGGCACTTGATGGTTGGTTATTGTGTTTAACTGCATGCACCTTTTATGGAATAAGAAATAGGTGCAGGAATCTGTGCACCTCACAAATGCTTCATGTGCGAGCATGAATAAGTCAAGATCAATTAACAAATAAAAAGTCTTGTAAATCCACAAATCCACAGCTGAATCGCGGGAGACCACAGCTTCACAGGAAGAGTTCTCGACTTTGATTCTGCCCTGGCTATTGTATTTAAACAAATTTTATCCTGTAATTATTTTGGTTTATAGTTTCTTCCATGTAAATTAGGCCAAGTCATGATTAATTGTAATATCCAGTTGATTTTCATACCACGTTAATATTCATTGTCAGGTGTATTGATTGCTTGTTGGGATTTGATGTATTGCAGATCCTGAAGGTATTGCAAATGCGCAGAAATCTCTTGGGTTAGGACAGGAAGAAAAAGCTCGGCGTGTCCGTTGAGAACTGACATTCTAGCATACTTTTGCTATGTAATTTTGATTGTATCTGGATCTTTGTTTTGTCAAGAATTGTTATGCATGACCTATTTTTTCTAAATCAGAATTTCTATCTTGTCCAAGATCTCTAGGTGATAATTTAAATTTTACTTCTATGGTGAGAGTGCCTATCTTTTTGGTGTTGAATCCTGCTTGAAGGAAAACCAGTCACTTTATGTTTATATGGAGGTTTGAGGCAGAGAAGTGCGTGGATCAATTTTGCAAGAGAAATTTACCCTAAGCATGACAGCAGAAACTGCTGATCAGAATTTCCCAAATCGCTTTTCAGAGTAAAGTCTGATACCAAGGGAAAATTATTGCAAAAGGGGCACACCTTTGCGGTGGTTTATCAGTACATAGTTACTTGAATCCCTCTTGAAATTTAGATTTAAGAGATGAAAGACGTTTTGAAGATGATCAGTTTGGGATTTCTCTAGCTTTCTGTTTCAGCAACAACTTAACGTTCCCAGCTAATTACCCATCTATTAGCCTCGTTACATTCTTTTAAACACTGGAAATCAAAATGAAAAGCAAAATCTTTACAGAACTGTTCAAAGGATTCAATCACTGCAAAATGCAGATGACCGGGAAATTGTATACCAAGTAACATTTTACTAATATTAGGTCGTAACTATTACTCATTGCAAGAATACACTCCACAATCATGGATTTTTCTGTACTATCACTCCCGCAGTTCCCCAAGTGAACAGAGCTAACAAACCATTTCAACTCTGTAAAACTCAATGCAAGCAAAAGAGCTCAAGTTAAAAATCTAGATTTCAGCATCTCGTTTGACAAGAAACAGGCATCTCCAAAGAAAATGAATGACCTGTATGTAGTATAACAATGCTTTCATTATCGAATTCCTGAATGCTATCTCTCTCCTGTGGATCTGCAGGTAGGGAGAGAGGAGATAGTAGCTGAATAAACAACCATCACCAGAATGTTAAGCTCTGTCATGTCAAATGCTCATGTCCAAGAATGTTATATCCATCCAAAAACAAAAAAAATTAGAAAAACCATGTATTCATTAACTTAAAAAAAAAAAACACCATGTGTCAGGCACACAAACAAAAGCTTTAAATGGAGAGTTGTGCAAGAAGTTTTGCTGTGCAGTTGTGGACAAAATGCAAAACCATATTGATATTGCTTATGGATAGAGGACATGTTTGGCTTGCACATATGTTAACTTAGCTTTTGAATTAATCTGACAGTGTTAACACAATCAGGAAAACTGATTTCGAGCATGTGGTTATTTGGATTTGAGTGAATGGATGAAGAGCGGAAACATTATAAAGGTGCTTGTAAACATTATAAAGGTGTTTGCTGAAAAAGCTATTAAGTGTCCTTGCATGGAAAAGCTAAAAAGACAAGAGTTTGTGCTAATAAAGTGTTTCCCAGCAAAGCATGATAGCAGGTCCGATGAGATAAATTATAAGCAAAGCCACCTAAAATTACCTAATCACGGTCAAGTTTAGAAGGGCGTTGGCGTTTGCTTGGTGGATCATTTGCCTCGGAGATGGTTGATGTACCACAGTCTAATGATGTAAATCAGCTTAGAGGATCAGCTGCACCAGCTGTTGCAGAGTTGTAAATCAAGAATAAATTAATAAGTTACGTATTTGCCACTCATAAAACAAATAAAATAATTGACATTGTTGAAACTGAAAGGCAAAAGCTTTTGGATGAGAAGAAGGAGCTGCCTGTCACCTTTGGAGAGTAGTTTCATCTTCAAACAACTGTTGTCTTTTTGTTTGTGATAGCAGAAGAATAACCATACATGGTTGCCTTGGGGAGACTTATGACTGCTGCGAGAAATCAACATTAGTTCTAGATGGTGCAACGAATACAGGAGTTGTTGGGTCCAATGGAAAGGCAACTTTAGAGGATGATAAAGCTGCTAGATCATCAAGAGCAACCTCAACAACATGCAGCTCTAGTTCAGCAGCCAGATTATGGGCTTCATGGTGTTAACATAACGGGAAAAAAACAAATGAAAGTCTATAAAGCAGTTAATGTGTTCCATACTGTCAACAAATAAATGAGCAGATAAAAAACAAAGTGACTTGGTGAGAAAAGCTTTAACTTGACTAACCAAATATTCCAAGCAATGCATTAAACTTAAAACATGTTCCATCTTGCACTAACAAATTACTGGAATCAAAAGGGTCAGCTATGAAAAGAACATACACATATTGCAACATGAATCAGCCATAGAAATAGAGATGGGAATTTAAAGCACAAAGGGAAGAAAACATAGGACAAACAATTTTAAAAACAAACTTCTAGCAAGCAATGCCATTGCTAGAAGGTTCAAAGGTATAGGGAAAAATAAAGAGGCAAGTAGTAGAGTACAAGAAAGCAAGAGCAGAACATACTAAGTTTCCTGAAGCCAATCGAAAAGAAAGAAAAAAATACACCATAAACACATGAAAAAAAAGCAAGAAAAAGCCAACAATAACCCTTCCAGCCCATAAAGACTTACACACAGCAGCAGAGTAAAGCAAGCAAGTTGCAATCTCAACAAAGCAGCTATCCAACGGAAAAGAAGCCCAGAAGAGCTCAACAAAGCTCTTGACAATAGATGCACAACACAAATTATGGTGAAAATGCAATGAAGGGAGGAAAAAGAACAAACCAATAAAGCAAAGCCAAGAGAGCAACATATAGAGTTTAGAGCATGATGGAACACAAGGAAAGGAAAAAAATAAAATCAGGCACCCTGCAAGCAATAAAATAAATAGATGCAAATTCCAACATAAAATGATATTGCACCCCAGCTAAATCTTGCAGAAAGAACAAACGTTAATGCAGAGGTTGTGCATCAAATGCACTGTGACATGAATGTTCAAAACAACCAAGCAAAAGGCCGGTTTAAAATCAGCTAACCTTAACAGCAACAAATGAAGCAACACAAAAAAAAATGTTTCAGAAAACTAACTAAACAGAGATAACAGGAGGCAATGGAGAAAAAAAGATGATTAAACTGATGGTGCAGCCACCGATGGCCAAAGAGTAATGCACATACTTGAAAGTACGAGAAACAAAAAAAAAAAAAAAAACTCCTTGCCACAATAATTCTCAAGAACTGACATGTCATCACCTAAGAAACAGTAGAAAGGAAACTTGAAAACACCACCCAGCAAAAATCCATCACATGCACTGAGATAGCGACAGGCCAACTAAAAGAAAAAGCCTTGCCTGCAAACTAAAAAAGAAAATGAAAAATCTGAATTCTAGTCAGACCAAAAGGAGAGCACAACCTGAGGCACAATGAAATCATATGCTGAGAGTGTAAATCTATAGTCTTAAATAAACATGATGTTATTCCCCAAACAAACCACAACAGCTCTCCTAGTGTTGGAGAGAGACCTAATGTGAGGGCAAATGTTATTAATGATGCCACTGTTCCAGTCATTTAATGCACAATGATTCTCAATTGACAATAAAAGTGGAGCCAGAGCCAAACAATTCTAGCCTCACAGCCTAACAAGCCTAAGAAAACAGCTGAAGAAAGGCCAGCCAAGCTGCTAGTCCTCACGCAGGACAGAAAAAAAGAGAGCAGAGAAGCCAAGCCAATCTCCAATAAACTCAGCCAAACAACACCTTCCACGATGCTTAAAAGAACCCAAAAGCTACAACAGCCAACCCAACTGTGTGAAGATTGAAGAGCCTGAGCGTGAAAGGCAGAGACTGAATATGAAAAAAAAAAAAAAAAAAACTGAAAGGGTATGTGGACTCAAGGGACTGTTTCAATTCATAGTCCATGAGTCTTGATGAATATGATTTTTTCTACGTGATTTAGGTTTTTTGTTAATGTTAATTTGACCGCAACAACAGTGCAATTTGCATCGCTTAATTTTTAGTCCGTATGAAGAGAAGAATTTTTATATTGTGGATTCCTATTCCTTAATTTTTTATACATTATTCAAAAAGAAAAGAAATTAAAAGAAAAGAAAAGAAAAGAAAAGAAAAGAAAAGGGGTCAATCTACATTTACATACATGGAATAATTAAGTTCTAATTAGTTTTAATAAATAAAAAAGAATATAAATGCGCCTAGGAAATAAAATTATAATTAGGCTTAACTCATGAATTTAACTAAGTAGGTATAGCCACAATATATGCTGAGTATTGAAACAATAATTTGGTTTGAAATTCTATTAA
>Ga0325410_1000862_pt1 | contig 32481 bp, 13 predicted proteins | sample PopdelMetagenome_16_FD_206182 | JGI IMG/M metagenome (GOLD analysis project Ga0325410, IMG submission 206182) | Populus deltoides microbial communities from Bellville, Georgia, United States - Xylem-PdIQD-R3 | ecosystem: Host-associated > Plants > Phyllosphere > Stem > Wood/Secondary xylem...
TTTCTTTAAAAACATTAACTTTGCCTTAATATTTTTTTATAATCGAAAAATTTTAACCCGGTATCTGGCTTAGCAAGTATCACCAATCTCGTGATAACTAACAAGAGCAAGCTTGTGATTCACTCCTGGGTCGCAAGCAATCAATTATAGAAGAAATTGCCACAGCATGTTTCTCTTTTTATCTCCGATCGAGACGGCCCTTTTTTATTTGAAAAAAAATCCAGGCACAGCTTATGGAAACAAGATGAACAACCCAAGTGTTCAAGCGAGCAAATTATACATGGTAGAAAACTCCAGCAAATTAAACAAAGACTTTATATTAATAAATAAATATATTTACAAGCTTAGTAGTCGAGTTTATTCATGAAACTTGATTCTTTTTTTGAAGTCCCCTTTAAACTGAAAACGAAGAGAGACAGTAAATTCAACGAGGAATCAATTAGATCTAGCTAGCTAGCTAGCTATTATTATGACAAGAGCATTTGTTTTCCTCAATTTCTTAGTTCTATAGTTATTTAAAATTTATATTCTCTCATGTTTAAAGAAAATATAACTTTTTAACTAGCAAATTTCATTATCAGTTTTAAACTTCACGCGCGATCTAATTAAATTAGATGAGAAAAGAAAATAATTACTAAGTTGTTTTAATTTTAACATAAACCAACATCATTTGATTCATTTTTAACTTTGATGATTTAAATTTAAGGATATTATCAAACATTAGAAGGGAAGAAGAAGAAGATCCCACTTCATTCTTACAATCCATCTTGCTCGCTGGAATTAAAAAACAGTCACTCCTGGCGGGATGTATTATACAATCAATATGTTAAATTACAATAAGATAGTGCTGCTATGCACAAAGCAACGAGTAGTGTTTCTTCTCACCTTCTCTGATACGTATGCAACCAGCCACTTCAATAACAAGGGAGTTGGGTTTCTCAGGACCTTCCAAACTGTTACTAAAATCAACACTAAAGTGAAAGGTTGAGGTCTAAACTCTCTTTATGCTCATCTTTCTCAGTAACTTCCTTTCTTTGAGAAGAATCCACCAAGGCCGAAGCAACTGCAGCTGGGAGGGTTCTTATCATCTCAGTCTCTTCCATGAAGTCTTCACGTTGAAATGAGGGCTTCCAAACAGTAAACTGCTTCGTCTCTTCCTCAAGTTTTATTTTGTTGTTCTTGGTATCTATCTCAAGCTTCAATGCGGGATCTGAAACATTCATTAGTCGATCACGGGCCTCGCGAATGCCCTTGATGAGAGCAAAGAATTCCTCTATCTTTTCTTCTTCATTTTCTTCATGATCAAGATCGTCATGGAAAAGTTTTCTTTTCTTGCTTGCACCATCCATGGATGTTATTGGTTGTTGTATGCAGAGGCTAGCCAGGGATCAGGACATCAAAATTCACAGGCAGATTGTGAAATGCACCTTCTAGGTTGCTTCTGCGATGCTTCTCGGAGACTCGTATTTATACACAAGGTCAGGGTCAAGCATGTTCAATGATTTTTCACTTTTGAACGATTGCTTTTGGATCCAATTTTCGTTGGACCTAAACGCCCCCCACGTTACCCAGTGCCAATGTGCTGCCCGTACTCTAGATGCCCACTACAGTACCCTCTTTTTTTCAAAACTAATTTTAGAAAATTAAATGGAAAGAATTAGGCAAACAAATTCCAGAGTTTTTTTCAAGAAAAATTTATGACAAAATATATACACACACACACTCGATAAAGATATCAGTTATTTAAAATATTTAAATAAAATAAATTAATTCAATACTAAATATTAGCCCACTAAAAAAATTAAATATTAATTATATTAATATTAGCAATTTAAATTTTATTTAGTAACATCAAAATTCTGAATTAATGGCTAAGTCAATGAAGTATATTAACTATTAAAAAAATATTATTGATTATAATTTTAAATCAAGATTCTAACATTATCCCAAATGTTTTAAAATTATTCATTAATATATATAATAAATAAGATAAAAGTAAGCATTTAATGATATATATTAGATATTAGATACCTCTAGGATTTCAACCTACATTTAATATTAATAACTATCAACTTGAATCACCATAGTAACTATGATGTTTTAGAATAAATCGTTGGCATGCCAAATCTTTAGTAGTGATCTGGCGGGTTGACCCGACGACCCAATTGATCCGGACAAAAATTCAGTTGCAACCTGTTGACTTTTGTTTTTTTTATCAAAATGACGTCGTTTTGATTTGAAAAAAAACCAATTGATCCGAGCAACCTGGTGACCCTGTTAAAAGCTAAAACCCGGGTCTTGAACCAGATCGGGTCTAGAAATTATGATATAAAGTAAACACATAATCATTAGCAGGTTTTGTTTTTTTAAACCACAAATGCAATTAGCATCACCTCTATCTTAGTAGGAAAACCCGTACAATGAAGTGCATACTAAAAAGTTCCTTTTAAATATTTAAAACTCCTTTCTAAAGAACTCCAGTTAATTAGAATATATTGTGTGTATATTTACCCCATCTACCAACCGTATATACTATATTAAATCTAGTATGATTGGTTAGACGCAACAAAGATCCATTAATATGTGAATATTTATATTAAGACACCCTTTTACCATCATTCTTTGCTTAATTTGGCAGAAGGTTTGAAATGACTAAATAAAAAAAACACCTCAAAATAATTAAACCTTTTTAATATTTTTTCAATGTAATGTGCTTGGGTTATAACAAAACCATTGCTATTTTTCAAAAATTTAATGGCTAAAATAACATTAATTGGACCAAGATTCTTCATATCAAAAATTTTAGACAAAAAAGATATAGTAATATTTATAACTTGAATATCAATACCCAAAATCATAATATCATAAACATACAAATATAAAATCACATAATCATTTTAAATTTGTTTAATATAAACACATTTATCAATAATATTTGTTTGAAAACCATCAAATAACATGATTTGATCAAATTTTCCATGTTTGGAGCTTGTTTTAAATCATAAAGAGATTTTATAACATCACAAACTTTCTTTTCTTTTCTTTTTTTAGTTTAACATGGGTATTCGGGCCAGCTTGCGTGCACCTCGACTAATTCCACGGGTTCTGAAGTTAACGATCATGTAAGCCTCCAGTAGCCATCATATATATGAGCAACAACAGGACTCGAACCTAAAACCACAGAGGGAGCAAACCTCTTGGTCCCAATCTCTTACCACTGGGTCACCACCTAGATGGTTACAAACTTTCTTTTCTTGACTAAGCATAACATGACCTTTCAATTGATCCATATAAATTTCTTCTTCTAAATCACCATTTAAAAAGGCTATTTAAATATTCATTTAATGAATTTCTAATATGTGAGAAGAAGCTAAAGCAACCCATAGCCTAATTATAGTGATTTTAAAAACCAGAGCATGTGTAAAAAACATTTACTCCTTTTTGTTTAAACGTATTGTCTTGCAACCTCGTGGAAAATGAGTAAAAAATCAGGTTTTTTTTTATAGAAAATAAAGAATTCATTTTATCTTTTACCAGTTCTTTTAAAAAATAAGCTTCAATAGATGTCTAGTTTAGAATTCAATAAACGAGGCAAAATCTTTTGCTCTTTTATCTCGTGTTATTCTTTCTAAAATTATTACAAGCAGGATCATTAACAATGTCTATTTTAGAAGAACTATCATAAACAAGTGTAAATAATTTATTTTTTATTGGAAAAATATTTCCAAATAAAATCACATCAGTGACTCAATAATTGTATTGTTTACAATTCTAGGATTTAAAAATAAAAATCTATAAGTAGTATTATTCATATAATATCCAACAAATATATAATCTATAATTTTAGGACTTATTTTTCTTTTCTTAGTAATTAGAATATTTACTTTAGTTAAACATCCCCACACTTTAAATACTTTAAAATATTGTAAAGAAGGTTTTTTATTCTTTCAAAATTTTTATGGTATTTTATCTAATTTTTTATAAAAGAACTCTATTAAAAAAATATATAACAAGCATAATACAAAGCTTTACTTCATACAAACTAAAACTAATTAATATTACATTAACCATATCTATTAAGGTTTTATTTTTTTCTTCACGCTATCCCATTAGATTGTGATGAATAAGGAGATGTTACTTAATGTATAATATATGCAATTCTAAAAATGCATTCATTTCATTAAAGCATACTTACCACCTCAATTATAGCATAAAAAAATATTTTTTCTCTAATTGATTTTCTATCTTTACTTTAAAAGTTTTAAACTTATCAAACAATTCACTTTTAGAGCCGGTAAAATAAACATAATAAAGAATGACGAACACGGTACACAGAGGTTGACTAGATTTTTTGGTTTGATGATAAAATAATTTTTATATTTTCTGTTATATAATAAAATAAAAAATAATAATTTGATCCAGTGAAGTTCATAAACCGGGTTGCTAGTTTGGGAGGGTGAATAGAGTTAACTGATTTTTTTTTTATTAAACCTACCTAATTGTTAATGTCAAATCAAAGTAGATTTAACATAATTTAATTTTAAACTTGATTTAGATTAAAAAAAAAAGGGTTGAAAATTTTAATATTAATCTATTAAATCAAGTTTAACAACAATAAAAATAATTCTCTATAACATAAACTTTTTATGTTTTTTTTTATTCAATTGGTGGCGCAAGTTAGCTTCTTCAAGTATGTTACATGTTTTAAACTAAGTATAATTTTTTTTTTTTTTTAATCAATGGATATATTCAACAGAGAAAATATAACTGGGAGATATAATAAATCAAAATAATAGTATAGAAATAGATTAAATTAAATTATAAAGATAATTGGGTACTTTAATTCTCAATTACGGACCTAAATCATTCCTCGGTCAATTTATTATTGATATGATTGAATAGACAATTGTTTTCCAACTAGCTTAGAAAAAGGGCAAAAATGAAAAAGACAGAAACTTGTGGGATTTGAGGCCAAGCAAACAGTGGAGCCCTGCAAACTTGTGGCATTTTAGTAAATTCATAAGGCAGGCACGAGAATTACGTTCATCAGAATCCATCCGCGTCATTTCAAATGCAAAGTGACGCGACGCTTCTTCACGCATTTCCATGCCCCTTTTCCTTTTTTTTATTCTCCCTTGTTTACTGTGTCACTGGGAGTTTGGATTTTGAATTCTTTTTAAAATAATTTTATATATTTTTAAAATATTTTAATACGTAGATATAAAAACTAAATTTTAAAGAATAAAAATTATATTATCTTAATATATTTTTAAATAAAAAACAACTCCTCCCTGCTCACGAACAAGCTTTCAATTATTCTCGAAAAAAGGATTTCCAAATGTAAAACGGAAATGACCCCGAGTGAGTGCTCTTTATTAAAAAGAAAAGGGGGAAAAAAAAAGGGGAAGAAAAGAAACCTCAAGCATCCACAGTCAAGCTATTTAATATTAAAGAATATTTCTTTTAATGTTTAGATAAAAATAAATAAATTAATTCATTGATCAGTGGACTGATTCAAAAAATTAATAATCAAAACTATTTTTAAATCAGATTCCAAAACAAATCTAAAAGCTATGTTCATCACGATGAAAGCAGCCAGAGACTTGTGGAGGCCTTCTCTTTATGCATCAAACAATTGTAAATATGTAGTGTAAATTACAAGATAACTAACTCTGATTAATCATGATTAGTTTTATAATAAAGAATGAGGAGCACAGAACACGAGGTGTTGCTTGGCCCCTACATTAGAGTGAGTGAGTGAGTGAGTCCAAGACACATAGATTAACGGAAGAACATGCATCACTTTTAGCACGTCTGGTAACAAGCATATGACGAACACGAATAGCGTGTTTGGTGGTATAGTAATAGTTGTTTTATAAATAATTTTTGATGTTAAAATATATGTTAATAATTTTTTTTATTTTTTAAAAATTATTTTTGATATCAGCACATCAAAACAATTCAAAAAATACAAACCGCACTCAATTTTAACAATTTTTATTTTTAAAATTTAGTCAAATACAGGTTCAACCGCAGAGCCAAACAAGCTCGAAGACCACAACCACATGGATGGCTTACTCTATGTCGTGTGTATCGGACCAAAATTATTATTATTATTATTCTGTGTATAGTAAGAAAATAAAAAAAATTATAATTCAGATTATAGACTTAGTCCAACAAACAAATTTCATTATGGAAATAAAAAATAACGTTAATAAATTAATTAAATCAAAAAAGATAAAGTGACATGCATAAAAAAAGTTAAAAGAAAAATTTTGAAGCTCATTTTCTACACAACTCAATATTAAAGGATAAAATTAAAAATAATTAAAAAATAACAAGAATCAACCCGAGCTGACATGTCAAACCTGCATTCTAAGTTGTAAGATTTGTTCCTCATTATTTTAATAAACTTGAAAAAAATAAAACATTAATAAGTTATTTTTCAGCTTATTTTTCATGACATAACTAAATACTGGAAAGTATTTTTTAACTTATTTTTCATTACACTACCAAACATTAAAAAATAATATATTTTCTAAAAAATTATTAAAAAAAAATTATTTTCAAGTAAATAAATAAATAAATCCAAGAATGCTCTCAATAAATACGTTGTTGTGACGTGGTCACACGGGTACGCAAAGTTATGTGCAGAGAAAAGTAACGGAAGGTGATGAGGTCAGAAAAAGCTTCTAATAGAAATCAAGCTTTTTATGGTATGTGAAACTAGTTCTAGGCGTGTGAGTTGCGTTTTAGGTTCGGATTTTAATATTTCTAAAAAATTAAATTTATTGTGGAATAAAGGATTCTCCAATACTTAAACCGATAATAATAAAAAAAAATAATGTTAAAATAAAATTATATTGTGTACGTGGCCGCGTTCTTATCTTCAGAACTCAAAAAAGTGTACCGGAGACCTAAAACTATTCCTGATTGGGCCGGGACCCAAGCGGCATAGGTGCTGCAAAAGGCTGTTGTCGTTACAAACGTCGCCGTTTGGGCCACGTTGCCCAAACCACAACAACAACAATTGTCGTTTTTTGGGCTTTTGCTGTGTTTGTTTGCATAGCTGCTGCACCTCACACCGTTCAAACATGCAGCCCAAACTGCAATAAATTAATTTAATTAGTTAATTTATTTTTGTTTTTTTAGTTTGAATCTTCTTCCTCATCTCTGTCGGGTGTCGAAAGCTTCCTTATTTGGCCGTGCGTTCTCTTTCAGTATTTTTCTTGCCTGTCTGCACCAAGGTAGTTTACGTGCCAGGAAACTTGGTTACTATACTTGTCGTTTTCATTTTTTTATGATGAAAACATCCTTAAAATAATTCACACGCCAATTAATATTAAATCTTTTTCAACGATTATTAGTTAAGTGGGTACTGTTGATAAAAAAAAAAACAGTTAGTGCGCTAGAATATTCCCTTTCCCTGTTTTTTTTTTTTCCTGGATAACTCTGGAGGCAGCTTTCCGTGCCGGCCCATATTAGTGAAATATTCCCGCCCCCATCATCTTCCATCGCATTGAGAGCTTTAGTGACCTTTACTTTAGAAGCTGCAGACAAGAGCAATCCTCTTGAACCATGAGTCTTGACTTCCTCTACTCCTCTTCTTGTCCGCCATTGTCTTCTACTTCTTGAACTTTCGTTTTGTTTACTACTCTTAAAATATTCTTTCAAAGCCCTTCTTGCCCAATGCTATGTACAGCTTACACATTAATTGTCAAATCATATTGGATACTCTTTGTGACATTAATTTGTGAGTTTGGAAACTCATTTTTTTTTCAACAAGCTCTTTCATTACCAATATGATCAATGCGACTTCTGTTCATATCAAGGATTCTCATTTGTGTTTTTCTAGTTCTGTGGTTTGACTATTACATGCGTTCTGTGATCATTTGAACAACAGCCAATAAAGTGAGATGATATTGAATGTGCATTACGTTCAAAGTATACAAAATAATTTTAATGCTTAGATAATTAAAAAAGATAAATTGAAACAGGTATGTGGTTATCTTTACAATGGGATTGGACGGAGTAAATTTTCAACTCTATGCCATAGAAAATGGGGATCGAGCTGGTATTGGCGCTCCCGCTTAGGTTAAGCGCACTCCAATTCTCTCTTCTTTCTCATAAACTGACCAGTGTACCCTTCAAACTGCTTGCTGTTTCCTTTTCTTTGTCTTTGCAAAATGCAGGCATGCACTTGAAAGGACAAAAAACAAAAGCTTCCGCAACACCTTTTTCTTCCCCTCATGATCTGATTTGACATCGTGTTTGTACTTGATTTTGCTATTGAGCAATGGTTCGGTGGTGATAATATATTGAAGGGATGGGTGAGGATATTGAATGCATGAAAGCGGTATATATATATATATATATGTTATCTGTTGGGTTATGATAAGAAGTTGCTAGGAATCAAGAAATGAAGAGACTTGAGGATTTTCAGCGTGTAAAGAAAATGAAATAAAAGTTAGGGTTAGTTGGAGAAAATATAGGGTAATTTCGTTGATATATCAGAGATGGTTTTGTGATTTTTCATTCAATGTTTTTGTTATTTGAGTATTTATATGGATGAGAAATGAGGAGACATGTTGATATTTTGTATTTTGAATTTGTGCACAGGAATGTGAAATGTATTTTGATAATTAAAGATGAGGTTCATTTGGTGATGACCACCTGCCGTTAGTTGTTTTTGATGGACAAAACACCAGTTGGACTTGAATTTCTTTCCTTATATATATATATATATATATATATATATATATATGTGTGTGTGTGTGTGTGTGTCTTTTTTTTTAATGTATTTGATCTGATCATTGTTTATATTTTGAAGAAGTTTAATTTAAAGGAATTGTAAATATGGAATAAATTAAACATGGATCCAATTTTTTTCTTCTTTAGCATGCATGTATATAACTAGAAATCATTGAACTCAAGTTTTAAAAATATATTAAAGGCTATAATTCACAATAATAAAATAGATGATTTTTCCATGAATTTAGACGTCCGCTATACCCTAATATTAAAAAAAAAAAAAAACCCAGAATTTGGTGGGTGGCAATTGGATTTTAACCCGTGCACCGACAGGAACTTTTTCAGAGCACGCAAGTCTACATGGATGGAGTCATTTTCATATACTTCTATTCTATTTCCATAGACATCCTAATTTATGATTATACTGGCGACTGCGCGTGCAGCATGTTCAGAGAAGTTTGGCCCCACATCAGCACACCAGTATCCTCTGATGTATTCACTCACTCTCACAAATTATTCTTTTAGCTAGGTAGATCCTTCATCATGTCTCGTATACTTTACATAAATGATAGTTCTTGTCCTCATCTCCCTCGCCATACACCAACTCGCTCGCATGACAAGCGGAAAGTTGGAATATTCTACTTTCTGTTTTGATAATTAGTTTATCGTACATTACATTACTAAGAGCAATGATCTTGCTACATCTATCTCTAAGTTTGTGATTGGATCATCATTCATCCATGCATAAATTGTTTAACCAATTAATTTTGACAGATGAAACAAAAACTTCATTACATTAATATATGCAGTCCCTTTTAGAAATGGATGCTTTATCTTCTTGAAATCCCTCAAACAAATACTGCTAGACTTTTCTTTTTGCTATGCAGTTTGGAACAGAAACGAAAAGCGAAGCTTTCATTTTAGGAATTTAATTTGATAGACATTGGAGACATGCTTGAGTATTGATTTAGTCCTATATATCTTGCCTAAGTTGATATGATCCATGCCTGTATATTTATGTTCGAAAGCAAAATAATGGTGGATGTTTAAGCACCAGCTAGCATTCTACATATGCATGACATGCAATTTTGAACAAAGGTTGAAGAACTAAACTTGTCATATAATATATTTGAGGAGAAGATCAAAATACGCCACTCCACATTCATCACATAATTACTTAGAGTTACCATGATACCACATTCATGGTTTCTCTTTCAATTATATAAATGCAAATATAATATGGAAATCACTTTACATCTGAATCTAGCAGCTCAACAATAATCCATTTCATTATTCAGGTTGGATCTAGGAATGCCCTCCATCAAGCAAGAAACTGGAGGAATAGTTAGAGTTCGGAAATTCCCATATGCATTCCAACAATATGGATCCAGTACTAAATCTCCTTCAGCAGGAAGCAGCTCAACATCTGAGAGTGTTAAGTTGGTACATGGTACTGAGTCACTACAGGCGAAATGCATTGGTGGGCTTCGAATGTTGTAAGTTCCTTTTATGTTTTCGTAGAGAATGTCTGATACTGAAAGAGCAGATGTTTGGTTGGTGCACCCCTTGCTGAGGCAGTAGAATTGGTCAATTATTATCGGATTCCTGACATTGTCCATGTGAATATTACTGAATGTTATTCCTGATACTGCTCCTGATCCACCTTGCCATGTCTTGATCCTAACTCCATTATCCGAGACTCTAATCACCGAATCCCTGACTGTGATATTGGAAACACAGGCTCGGGAATTGTGATTTCCTAGACTCCCGATGCTGTTTTAAATTCGATGAAAGGAAGAATTTGTAAGAGATTAGCTTAGAAGTCCAAAGAAAAATGTGATAGAAAAAATTCTAAGAAAAAAATCCTATATATGGAAAACCAGTAACATTCTGAACATACCTGATTCCATGACCAGGTCCACATGTAATGTTCCTTATGTCCACATCATAACAACCTGACCCGATTGATACACAATCATCGCCTATGAACAGGTAAATATCAAACAACTTGATGTTAGTGAGCTTTTGAGGGAAGCTATGAATGGATAAGGAGAAATATTTTTATGTCCTGCACTAACCATTAGAGATCACTGAATTATATATTTCCACACCATTGGTGTTCTCTATGTGAATTCCATCTGTGTTGGGACTTAAAGCAGGAGCAGTAATGTGAATTGATTCTACATGAACATTCTTGCAGTTGTCAAATCTGAAGTTGAACTGCGGGCTATTCTTGATTTTAAGTCCTTGCACGGTTAAGTTTGAGCTCATGAAGAACCTTATGGCCTGCATCACAAATGTTATGTTAAGCTGAATCGATCCAAAAGGTAATTTGCAATGAGCATGAAAATAGAAGTTGTGAGTGTTGATGACTTACAATTGGACTATCACATGGTCCAGGCATTGTTGTTCCATTTATTCCCTGTGCCATATATGAAAAGGATCAGTAATACAAGTCAACCCTAATTTTTCCAGGTTGCAATAAAGTAGAGTTTCAGCAATACCTTGTGGGGTTTACAAGGAAGATCCCACCATTTCTCTCCTCTGCCATCTATCACACCACCTCCTAGAAGTGACATTTCGTTGATTCTGTAAAATACAAGCCATTGACGCCTGCTGTTCTTCTGTGGCCAAGAGTCAGGTCCGTCAGGCGGCATAAGAGTCCCATCAACCTTCTCATTGAACAGAACGTAACCAATTACCAGAATTAGTAAATCCTTACAAACCTCAAGAGGCACAAAAAACAACATGACAGGAATGACAAAGCATGTTACCTGAAACACTAGGCCACCTTGACAAGGACCAGTGAAAATTGTAGATTGGATCATGAATTCGAAACCATAAGGAACAAGGATGACAGCAGAATCATCTTGGTTGCAGGCTGCGTCCCATGCCATCTTGAACGCGTCCGTATCATCTGTTATGCCATCACCAACAGCCCCAAAACTTCGTACATCAAAAACTCCAGTAGAGTTGCCACTCCCGCCAGATGGATTAGCAGGCAAGGGTGGAGGAGAGGCAGGCACGGGTGGAGGAGAGGCAGGTTCAGGTGAAGGAGAGGCAGGCACGGGTGGAGGAGAGGCAGGTTCAGGTGGAGGAGAGGCAGGCACGGGTGGAGGAGAGGCAGGTTCAGGTGGAGGAGTGGGAGGTTCTGAAATGGTTGATGATTTGTGAAGATGACTATGCTTGTGGTGTTGTGCATGGTAATGCCGCCTAGCTTGGATGCAAAGGAAGAGGCAAATGAAAGAAATACCAAATACTAGTAACGAGACGCCAGAATGCTTCATTTTAATTAGTGGAAACAAGAGAATTCTCTTCTAGAGAAAGTCTTTCCACTTGTTGAAACTAAAAAAGAAAACCTGTTTAAATTGCTTTTGCACTATGAATTATCTGAAACAAGATCAGAAGAAAGCGCCTAAGTTGTGGGAAGTTGAAACAAGCCAGTGGCTTGTACAAGTGACTGTGAGCACCAGATCGAGCAACTTGCCAAAGATTAACTAAGTTTGTCTTTGGAATGTATGCAGCATCAGAAAGGCCTGATTCCATATTTATAATAACAGTGGATAGTGGAAGGGACTTCGAGAAACGTTAATTTGCACCATACACTTTTTTTAATGGTTTCGGTGGCGGGAACATACCGAATTCCTCACAGGCATTTCTTTTTTATTTTGCAGAGAATGTGGAGTCTGCAGATGACTGTTCTGGAAAAAGGTGAAAGGAATTACAGCAAGAGCCGAAAAGCCCCCCACGTTCCTCCCATAACTTTCACTTTCATCAGTTATTTCAACAATGTCACATATTATACTGCCCATAAGCTTGACAACATATCTATTTGAGAGGATCGAAATTGATTTTTGTGACTGACCCTGAAATTTGTAAAATCTCTATCTAGATTTCAGCGTTGTTTAAATTAAGCAGTGTTACGATTGAAGCTACATTTGAAAACACTTGGTTTTGAGCTTGTGTAGCGCAGCCAGAACTATAAAAATTGAGATTGAAACGAAAACAGCCTGAGAAAAATCCTGGACACCGTAGTAATCTCACAACAAGAGAGAAAAATATAAATATTATTCTAAATATATATATATAAAAAGCTATCTGAATTAGATAGCAAGCCGGGCCTATATAGCTAGGATTAGAAAATTTATCAAATATGATAAATTCTGATCATTCAATAAAATAAAAATAATGTCTAAAACAAGTCGGAAAAAATTAGGCGAAAACCACTTAATAAAGTTCTGGAAATTATATAAAACAAAATAGCAAAAAAAACTCAGAACGAAAAAAATAGAGACCTAAATGATGGAATCTAGGGTTCGACTCTACAAGTATAGCTCTTAATTTTCTTGCAGCGTGCACCCCAAAAACAAGCTTTCTGAATCGGAGTGATTTGTATCATTCTACCAAGTCTCAGTAATGTGATGGTAAAGAATTTAAAATATATATATATAGCAAGAATTTGAGTTAATATATATATATATATATATATATATATATATATATATATATATATATATATATATATATATATCATTCTCACACCCATAATAAAAGTTATGGCCAAAATATTGAAGGAATGCACAAAACATTCCCAAATTGCCTTTACATATCCTCAATTATAAAGTTATTAACACTATACTCTTTGAGGGGAACTTCCTCATTCAGAAATCATCCTCCTCTACCACGATCATGTCCTCTATGACCTCCATCCATGGAAATCAAAGAGTACAACATAAAACAACTGGAAAAGTTCAATTCTGATACCAGCGCTAGCTTAGTTGGAACTATGAAAATTGAGATTAAAAAAAAATGTGGAAGGGATTGAAATGAAAAGGGCTTGAGAAAAAACCTAGACAGTGTAGATAATCTCACAATAGGAGAGAAAAGCCTGAATATAATATTTTGAGTATCAAAAACTATATGAATATTGGTTCCATAAGTTAGGCTTAAATAACTATAGTTGAAAAAATTACCAAATATGATAAATTCTGATTTATTCAATAAAGTAAAATAAAATTTTAAAACAAGTTAGCAAAATTTAAGTAAAAATTGGAAAAAAAAATCACCACAAAATAAAGTCCCGAAAAGTTAACAAAAATAGCAAAAAATACAAAACAAGAAAAATAGAGACTTAAAAGATGGAATTTGGGGTTCAAAACAACCCCCAGGAATGATTTGCGTCATTTTGACACCCGTAACAAGAGTTATGGCAAAAATACTGTAGGGTGTGCACAAACATTCCCAAATCAAGCTTGAACTATTGTTTTCTGCCATGCTTGTGTTGGTTTTCCCTGTCAAGATAGTCCAGCTCTATCAACTCCGTATCCGATGGCTAAACTCTTCCAAAATCTCTTGCATCATTAAGTACACTTAACACAGCTGATCAAAAGCCAAATGCACTCGGGGTTGCAGATAATTTATATTTGGTTTCCCGTGATGATGGAAAAACCGTTGATTATGGGCAATCAGATTACAATGAATTACTTGCAATATTGCATATTCGCCCAGCTGTTGAGCTGTATATGCATCGACTTTAATATGATTACTAGCAATCAAGCAAATGTTTAACCCAATATTATGTTTTACTAATTACCCATCGAAACATGGCAGATGCTAGCTGGTCGTCAAGGTTTTTTTTATCACATAAAGTAGCATCTTCATAGGAAGAAATTTTATCCCAGTAAGAAAAATAGCCTGTCGTGTGAGCAATGAAATTGATGGGTAAAAGAACTAATATAGGTGAGTAACATCGCTCATGAGGTAACCATCAGGTTTTGATTGAAATAGCTTAAAAAACTTGATATCACTTCAACAGCATTTGTATGATTCGACAAAAAAGAAAGGCAGAGACCCACTTTTCGAAAGTGGGCGCTTTAAGAACTGGACGGTGAATGCCTGCCTAAAATTTAGTTATATTTCCTTGTAGTGGGAACTTCACTTAGAGCTCTGGTAAGGTTTGTTGAGTCTTATTTTATAACCGACCAAATCAATGCAAACCATGTCTGGTCATGGTTTCTCCATCGCTCCTTTCGGCAATATGGCCAAGGATGTTCAATCTGATGTTCCCATTCTGCGATTGGGATCTGATCGCTTTCACTGTAAGATTGGATATCACTTGTGGAGTTTCAGTCTTCCCAGAAAAGAATTCAAGATGATGCATATATGCTGGCTGCATGTTATCTGTAGAGAAGAACAATTTTCAGAAGCATTTCTGCTAGTGATATTCTATGAAATAACATTTTCTGCAAGTTAGTCAAAGCAGAACAGAACAGCACATTAATTCAATTTCAAAGCCATAATCAATGACATGTCCATAAGCGAATTAAGCTTTTTATTTCAATCAAGACTAGCAAATAATGGAGGAATTTCCGATCTCAGGTGCTTTTTCTATGCTTTCTAGCCGTGCTTATAATTCGTTATGTATGCCTGCTGCTGATATGGAGATCAAAGATGGTCTTTTCTTTTAAGGGTCCAGGGTCTGTATAAAGCTTTTGGTATAGATGGCTTGCATGCTGTTTTTGTTAGGTGGTGGTCTTGAGCATATTTCCTCGTCAAAAGCTAGCTTCTTATAAATTCCCTCACCAGCCTCTTCCACAACTGATGTCGGATAACTCCAGCAATCTCCCCCCTCACAAATCTGGCTTTAGGTTGAAGCCACGACAGCCAGTTTTTTACTCTGATTGTCGGGTCCAGACTTGCTGGCATACATGAGCTCTGATAGCAATTGTTAGGTGGTCTTGGGCCTATTTCTCTCAAAAACTAGCTTGTGAGGTGACTCCCACCTCAAATACAGGGTTTCTGTGTCTAGCAATCAGATTTTTAATGCAAAGATTAGCTCGGATCACCATCATACCTTTTGATTCTGCGCTTAGAAGAATTTTCAATCTACTGAATGTTTTGTGCGACAGAATCCCAGACATTTCAATTTATAAGCTGAACGACCTTCATATCTCCTCTTCAAAAATTGTACTGCCTGGATTCCTGGTGCATTATCAATAAGACGAAGTCAGCACCAAGGCAGCGGATCTTACCAATAAATATTGCATTCACCTTGTGCAAAGAATAGATTGACTTTAGTCCTCGAAAGATTACTCAAGCTTCCTAAAGGCACAAGCATGCAAGGAAGGAAGGACTGACACGGAATAGACACTGTAGATTGCTAAAAATACATCTCCCCTGTTATATCTGAGGTTATTTTAATGATTTCCCAAACCACTGAACCTGAAATGGAAAGCAGACTAGGATATCAAGTTCCCTTTCCACAATATCCATATTGATGTCCCATTATTCTTTTTGAGCAGAATTGCTAGGGCGGTTCCATAACTACCAGTCCACGCATGACTAAAAAGCGTTGTTGTTAGGAACAATTTTCAACACCATATACAGGGTTATTCGTTTGATTTTCACTTTCTCAACTTAAATGCTAACTCTTAACCATCCTTGTAGCATTTCATAGAATAAATCCTGTACTACAAGCCACAATGTTCAGACATCCATGAATCGTGTAAGAATGATAGAACAAGCAGAGTTGCATGATCTGGTTGGCAGCTAAAATACAACGAACACCGAGGACAAAAAAACCTCCTTTCAAAGTAAAATCCTCATCATATGGGATCGAATTGTAGTCAAGAAAACTACATAAGCAATAAATTGTGGTGTTGCAATTTGTCTCACTTCAAATTAAGGGTCAGTAATGCCATGGAAGTCTTAACAACAGACTACGCAGAACCTTCTTTACCTGCTCTTTACACAAAGATGAACATAACCTAATAAATAATTATAAAAATGGAATAAAAGAACTGGGGATGCATAACAAATAACACAGCCTGAATATGATTCACTTTAAACAGACCACTAGCTACTTCTCTACAGCGGAGCACGTTTTTCTGCAAGGAGCAGACAGCCAGACAACAAAGTACCGCATCATAACCCAAGGAAGGCGCACTGCTTTCTTGCATGCTCTGGGATCAACTTGACAAGCATCTCAAGGGGCACTCCTTTCAGCTCTGACCAGAGTAGATAGACATCAAGAACAGTTATTAACAGGAACTTCAATGGAATAATGAAAGAACATTAAGAATTGGTCATACCATGAGGCTTAAAATTGAACAGTGGTGGAAGGAAGCGTCCATTTGGCAGACGGGTGTTAGGATCATGCAGCTCATCAAAGAAAGGATGGATCAAAGCCTCCAGCTGCATTGCAAAATAAATTATAAGAATAAATAAATGAAACCACAAGCATTACCAACAAAAAAGGCAGCCACAAAACGAAAGCATGCAGCTAAAACCTGAAGAGGCCAATTCATTCATTCAATCAATGCTACATTGCACATACAATAGAAAGCTCAACTACAAGTCTACAAGGTAAATGCCTAATTGGGGTTCCCCATTTCCCTAATATTCTGTCTGAAAATTAATACATCTAAAGTGGTATTCCCTCAGAGGACAAATAAGTAGTCAGATCTGATTCATCTCTTAAATGGTCCAGCTGACAAAAAGATGCATTAAGTGCCTGGAATGACTTCAAAATACAAAGAGTGGACACACATGGAGAGTATCTTTTGTACAAGGAAACAACAATTTATGATCAGAAAATACAGTAGAGTAGGTAATGGAGAAAGATAAGCACTTCAAAGAATAATTTTTCATTTGATCTTGCTGTGCAAAACAAAGAAAATAAATAACAATATTCAAAGGATCTTGCTGGAATTTTATACTCACAGCTGTGCTTCGGAGGTTCGGAGAATACTGTAATAGTCTGGAGACAAGGTCCACAGCTTCAGGGGGCGTGCGCTTGTGGAATATCTGTCAATCATATGCAGGCATATAGGTGAATAATTCACGTTATTTGTCCGTGCTTATTTTTTAGAGACAGGGCAGAAGTAATTTTTGCTGGTACCTTGTGCCACGGGTGAGCTTTAATTTGAGGAAATTTGAACTCTGTGTAATTAGGATTCATGCACTTAATTTCCTCCCTTGTTGGGGTACCCAGAACCTGCATGAGAATACATAAATTACATGGGAGAAAAGAGCCTACAATGGAGAAGAGAGCTAGAAATTTCCAGTCTCAGCAACATAACCCAAAATGATCCCTCTAAATTCAATATAAATGCGACAATACATATTTAAAACTTCACCACTTCACCCATTGTTCAGGATGGGAATAGGCTCATAGGATTAGGAATCGTAAGGAACATCCCACTTTTCATGACATCTATAATCAAGTGACGAACCGAAAGTGAAAGTTTTCTTTATACAGACCAATCTAGCACTTTTTTTGTGAGAAGCATAGTTCCAAGCCTTCCTTCCTGCTCCCTCCTCCCCTCCCGCCCCAAAAGTTCTTTTTCTTTATTTTCACGCCATTACACTTTTTATCAAGGTATTGTATAGGAAACAATTATTACCTTTATAATTTCAACCAGCTGGTCTACTCCACTCTCACCCGGAAAGAGAGGCTGTCATCAACAGAAATATTGGTGTCACTTGTATAATTTACTAACAAAACGTACAGGAAGAAAACCTTGTAAAAAACAAAACTACCTACCTGTCCAAGCAGTAATTCAGCCAGAACACAACCCGCAGACCAGATGTCAATGGCAGAGGTGTACTCAGTTGCACCAAAAATAAGTTCAGGTGCTCGATAGTACCTGGAACATATGTAAGATATGTTTGGTTCTCCTTTAACCTGTCAAAAGCAACCAAAATTAGAATGATTTACATTATGTGAATTGTAACTCAAAATTATGACATAATTCCAGAATAGGAAAATACAAACCAAAACTTTTGCACTTCCAAAGTCACATAGTTTCACTTGGTGCGTATGTGGGTTCACCTGTTCAAAATAAATACAACAGATTCACAATTAGAGAAAGTAATATTGCAAGTACATAATAAAAAGACAACAAAGTAGGATTGACATATCAAAAAACAATACTAAAATTTTGTATTAAAAGCACATTTATTAGTTTGCTGCACAAACATTCAACATTGAAGGTCCAACTCCAAGTAAGACAAAAACCAAGTACCCTTGTTAACATACCAATAAGTTTTGAGGCTTTATGTCTCTATGGCACACTCCAATACTATTGTGAATGTAAGCAAGAGCTCTACAAATCTGTCCACGAGTAAGGAAAAAAGGTCAAATAAGAGCCATAAGTAAATGAACTTGCATCCGTTGAACCTCATATGAAATAACCTATATCTAACGAATAACAAGCACATCTCAGATAGGAAAGAAAGCACATATACAACTCATACCTGATAAAAGTAAAGTTTGACATATATCAATGGCATCCTTTGACTCATCTTACTGTAGTGTTTGATTACTCGGTGGATGGTCTCAGGGACATACTCAAGTACCAGGTTAAGATAGAGTTCATCCTTTTCAGTTGTTGAGAAGAAACAGTGTTTCAGAGACACTACATTAGGGTGATCTAGAAGACGCATGGTTTGCAGCTCCCGGTTCTTGTACCTTTTATCTTGCAGAACCTTTTTAATAGCAACAGTTTCGCCAGTCTCTAAACATTTAGCCTGAACCAACACCGCAGCAGAAAAGAAAATTTAGTGCCTCATCCAAATATAAATCCAAACAGCATGTGAGAATCAACCAGCTAAAAGCATGCAGATCAGCTTTATATCTAGACAACAACTTACCTGGAACACCACTCCAAAAGATCCGTGCCCAACAACACGTTCAGCCATATAGCTTATTGTCTGCATTCATCAGAGACCAAATTATATCATATAAAAACAACATCAGAATCTATTTGACCAAGAGGCTAACATTTAAGGATAATAACCTGCTTTGGCTGGCCATTTTTGCCACCAATTGTTGTGACAATTATATGACCTGTCTCGGTTCCATTACCGTCAACCACAGTTGCTTCCATTTCCTGAAAAATCATTAGACATTTTCCTTCCAAGTAAATAATATTGCAACCAAGCAATCAACAAGTGGTGGGTGATTAACATGAAGGCAATCTCAGTTTAGTGGAGATGGCAGCTTGTGTACCTTGTCATCCCTAATTTTCATGTCATTCATCTCGTCAGGCAACTTATCAACACCAGCTGAGTTTCCACTTCTATCTCGCAATCCAGTAGCAGGGACAACACTTACAGAAGCCATTCTCTCAAAAAAAAGAAAGTAATAAAGAAGATCCTCTTAGGAATTCACCTTGCCGACTCAATCAAGATTCTGCAACTTGCCTGTGTATAAGACTTATCACGGTTAGCTGTTTCATGTAAAAGAAAAGGAGCTGTTTCATGTGAAAGAAAAGGAGCATGTCATCAATGCATAAGCAAAATCTAGGTCCCTTTTGATACAAGTGCAGTTGCCAAGTTTGGTCAGTTATTTCTCATCTCTCTATAAACCCCTACAAACCAAAGGCATAAGAGAGAGCAAGATAAGTTTCACTAAGATGGGTTTTTTTTGTCTGGGCAGCCAACACTGAAGTTAGCTTGAAATGGGATTTATTAGCTTTTTATTTTTTTTTCCTGTTAAGCACCATTAAAACACATTTTGGGTAGAGGCGAAGCAAAGCCAAGGAAAAAAATTAAAAAAAAAAAAGTTAACTGTGAGGAAAATGACGATCCACAAAACTCCCAAATTTTTGCGCAGTTATCACAAGACCAAGAAAAAAAAAGAGCATAACTAGTAGTAGCAAAAGAAATGAAAACCATAAAAGCAAAGATCTTTCCTGATGCACACACAGATCAAACAAAAGCAACAACGAAACTAACCTGATCTATAAACTAAAAACACAAAGATTAACTTCTTAGAGAGAGAGAGAGAGAACCCACTTGAAAAAAAAATCCATCAAAAATAAAAATCAGCATGGTGGAAAGGGCAAAACTTACTCAAGACTCGGAGATCAGGTCAAGAAATGGGATTGCAGGACGAGGCAAAATCATGACAGGATTTCACAAAATAAAAGGTTTTCGGGTATAGATTTTGGAATAGTTCTTTTTACCAAAGTACTCAGTAGGACTGCCCAATTTTGTTCTTCGACACAGATAGAGATAGACAGATGAATGGATGGAGAGAGAGAAGACAGTCCAACAGCCCAAACATTTATGTGTTGTTCTTGTATTTCTCACTTTCCTTCTTTTTGACCGTTCAACCCTGGCTGGCCCCCACTCTTCCACTTTCAAACTTTCCCTGTCTCCTCCCTTTGAATAAATCAATTTTTATATTTCTTTTAGGCTACTCCCAATGAGGCCTGGCCACAGCCAAAGCGTAAATTAAAGGTAGATTCTCCGGTCAGCAGTCCAGACCAAAGATTTTCGTAAATAACACTTTAAGCTGTGTAGTTTTGTGCCATTCTGAAAAGTATTTGACGGTTTGGATTTTTGACCAGCTACAGCCGGTTGGACTCGGTCGGATTCTGTTATCATGCCGTCTCCAATTATTGCTGGTATTGTATTTATGATGAAAAATGGCGCTGTTTCCACTCTGTAATTTCTCGTACTGTTACTTCATTAATCTTTCCTTCTTTCAAATTTTTCTCACTGTATTTGAATGCAAGATATCAGTTCAAAATGTTGTCTTAACCTCTTTAACCAGGAAGATCAGGTCTATTTACGGCGAGAATATAATTATAAATATTTTTTATTTAAAAATATATTAAAATTATATTTATTTATTTTTAAAAAATTATTTTTGATATCAATACATCAAAATAATCTAAAACCATCAAAAAATATTAATTTAAAATAAAAAAAATTAATTTTTTTCAAAAACAATTTTTTTTACCTGTTTAAGACAGCGTTTCAAGTGAATTTTTTTAAAATTGGTTTTTAAATCATTTTAACATGTTAAAATAAAAAAATATTATTTTTTAATGAAAAACTCCTAAAAATAATCATTATTATTATTTTAAACACCCTTAAAAAAAATACCTGTTCCCAGAAAAAATGGTACAGTCTTAACATTATATTTCAGGACAGTGAGCATTCATGTGAAAAGGGAAGAAACGTGATGTGTGGTTTATGATACAGATTTTAAAGAATTTTTACAAATAATTTTTAATATTTGTGTTGTTTATTATATTTCTTACAATTGGTGTTATAAAAGTTGTGATGGAGGACAAGTTATAAATCCTCCCACGTAATCTTGGATTCCGATCGGCGCTCACTGACCTTTTCATTCATTCACACGCCACCATTTTTGAACGCTCCCCGAGCTTGCTTGATCCCCTTCCATGGAGTCTAGAGTTATCTATCTCTTCGGCCCTTGCCATCCGGTAATGGCCCCTTCTGCTACCAATAATATATTAGTTATTTTATAAAAAAAATAATTGGATATCCGGTTGATTTTAAATTAATTATATATTTCTTTATTTAATGGAGCCATATTATGCCTTTGCCTTTGGGATTTCAAGGTACCTATATTGAAATTAAATTGATTTTAAATTAAGTATCATGAATCCTTAATCAAAATTATTCTACGAGATTGTTTGTTTTAATGTTTTAAAAATGTTTTTAAAAAAAAATTTGTTTTAAATTAATTTTATTATTATTATTATTAAGTCATTTATGAAAAATAATCTTTTAAAATTAAAAAATTATTATTTTAATATATTTTAAATAAAAAATACTTCAACCGCTAAAACTATTAAATAGCCACCGCTACTCTCAATCCAATATGATCTGTGATGTATCAACTCTCCCCGCCTTGATGACGTGGTTTGATTCCCTGCGTATTCTCGGGGACTGCAACCACGAGAGGAGGCTCAAATTGGTCCCAGCCAGGGCAACATGTTTCGAGGGTCCCAGGGAGGTAGGCGTGGTTAGGTATGGTCTTTTTTTTTTAATGTATGCTATACTTGGAGATTGTTTAGAATTTTGTTTTAAACAATGTATTTAAAATTTTGAATTTTTTTTAAAATTATTTTTATTATTTTTTATCAATTTATTAATATTAAAAAATAATTTTTAAAAATTATTATTTTAATATATTTTTTATTTAATGGAAAAATCAAACCCTTCGTATTCTTATTTAATGGAAAAAATAAAATAAAATAAAATACATTATTCTGTCCACCTAAGCCACGTGGAATTGGCAACTTCGAAGAACACTGTAAAAAGCCACGTGGAATTGGATAAAGATTAAAAACCTCACTCCTTGGCAACTTCCAAGAACACTGTAAAAAGACACGTGGAATTGGATAAAGATTAAAAACTTCACTCCTTGGCAGCTTCGAAGAACACTGTAAACTACATTTACGTTTAAGTGATCAATCGAGTCTTCTTATTACTATTTTGATAGATCCAATCCTTCTACTTTGTCTTTCATTTACAATCCAGGACATCGTTAGCGATAATTTAAGTCCGATTTGACGTGATCTTCAATTTCCAGAAGCAAAAATGTTTTCGAAAATGAAATTCATTTTTTAAAACATTTCAAGAATATTAAAAAGACAAAAAAAATTAGTTATAAGATTATTTTTTAATCATTTTATTTTTTTCCCTTGGTTCGATGGATAAAAATACTTTTTTTTTTCAAGTTTTTATGTTATTTGATGGGGGCATTATTGGGAACTTCTTCAGGCTTTAAATTTTAAATTTTCCATGTTTTTCAAGATAATGTGATGCCGAATCTCACTTTTTTTCAACCTTTTTACTTTTAAAAATAAAAGACAAGTGATATTTTAATCAATATTAATAAATATATTTATAAATATAGTTTGGTCGAGTTTCAACCTATAATTGTATTTAACTTAAATTTTAATATTTTAAAAATTATAAACCTAATTTATTTAATTTTTTTGAAACCAAGCAGGTTGAATATACCGAGTAGATCTATTTTTTGTGTGGATATTATATATATCCATATATTGAGTTTATATTACTAATTTACACAGGTTTCAAAGAGTAACATACAACACCATTAAATTCCAGTCACCTCTCTGTTTTTTAAAGATGAATATTTGTTTTACGTTAAAGAAATTTAATAGAAAGTTAATTAATAAGAACATAAAAGCTAAAATATTTACAGATAAAATAAAAATAAATATTCAATTTACAAACCATCAAATATAAAGATAAAAAGATAAAGGAGAAATGAATTAGGTTAGATTAACTAAATTTTAAAAATTTTGACTCATCACTCAACCTATAATTTCTATTTTCTAGGTTTCTTAACACATTATAATCTTTAATATTTATATTATATAAATTGGATGGGTTAAATGAAGTCAAATAATATAATTATTATAGATAAATCAGTTTTTTTAACGCCTCCAAATATGGATGTAAGCCCCACATGACATCGACCGAGGAAACCAAATATTAAACGAACTCTTGAATGGAGGATCCTCCTTGCACATGAAATACAAAGCAAGGAGACTCAATTCATCAAATAAATAATAAAAAGGAGTCGACGAGCGAAACAATCATATCACAGGTATTAATTAATCTATTTATCAAAAGTAGAGGGACTGACTTGTAATTTACTCAAGCAAATAGGAGGTGCTCAGGGCCGTAGTTGAAGCCATCATTGTCACTTTGAAAGCCAGGAAGGCTAATTTTTGTGGCGTTTTAAATGGTGGTATAACCGTGTTTTTTTAAAAAAATTATAATTTAATTTGTTTTTTATATATTTTAAATCATTTTTATATGTTGACATCCAAAATAAATTTTAAAAAATAAAAAGATTTATTATTTTAATTTATTTATAAATAAAAAACAATTTTAATGTACACGACAAACACCACCTTGATAGCCCCATCCCTGGACTTTGAATTGAACTCTTAAAAAAAGACGACACTCCTCACCTAAAGTCGTTGAATTTATTATAATATATGACTCTTTCTTAAACTAATTAATTTTTCATCGTGACATTTTTCTTCATGAGCATGCAAATTTTGACGGCTTGGGGCAGGCTTGTTGGATACCGTGTTCTTATTCAACACAAACAAGGTGTAACATGCCATTTTCAAAATATTCAATGATATTTCATGCACCTGTAAATTGAAAATAAGCTGTGATAATCTCTTACATCATCATGATACCATAAATCATTTTTTTATTAACATGGATATTTAGGCCAACTTACACGCACCTCAACTAATTTTACGGGTTCTGAAGTTAACGATCATATAAACTTCTAGTGGTTATCATATTAGCAATCACGAGACTCGAACCTGAGATAACAGGGAAATAAATCTTTTGATCCCTGCCATTAGATTACCCTATTAGATGATTTACTATTAATAATTCTTATTTTTGAAGGTTAGGTCAAAAACGTGTTTGTTTTCAAGAAAAATAGAGAATGATATAGGAACTTCCTTGATTTATATGCAAATTTTATAATTCACGATTAGATTTGAATCCATAGCAAGTTTTTGTTCAAATTTCTTGCAGTTCTATCTACCGCAAGAATTGTTGTCTAATAGAACTAAAATCTACTGGGAGGCACATTAATGGACAGCCCTCTTCTAATTTCTGCATTTTTATCTCATCTGTGCTGAATTTAAGCTGTATCAGCAAGTTTTAAATGTTAAGGTTTCAACTTCTAGTCAAAGACAAAGTTACTACTTTGTTTGTTTTTGTATTTTAAAAATATTTTTTAAAAAAATTAAATTAAATTTTATTTTAATTTTTCAGATTGTTTTTAGATGTTGGTATCAAAAATAATTTTTTAAAAATAAAAAAATATTATTTTAATATATTTTTAAATAAAAAATATTTTAAAGACTATTAAAAAGTAAAAACCGACGCCCAGCACCACCTCTCTGACCTTGGGAGGGTATTAGGTTGGATTGGTATTGGGCTTTTCTTGAATAGCCTACACTATTAAAGCCCAAAAAACAAAATAATTTAGATCAAGGAGGCCTCATAGCCCAGTAGAATTTTCTTTCCTTTCCTTCCCTCATAAACCCACTTCATCGTCTGCTTTGCATCACATTGCAAACAATGGAAAATATCTCTTTTTCTTAATTTTTTTTAGTTCAACTTTTAGAATCATTATTCAGATAATTTTTTATTTCTTTAACTATAGCATGCTAATATAAAAGACACGTCCTTATAATCTTTATTATTTATTTTTATGCTTCAACTGTGGTTTTAAGAAGTTTTATTTTTTTAATTTAAATTAATTTTTTTATGTTTTTGAGTCATTTTGTTATGTTAATATTAATTATAAATTTTTAAATAAAAAAATATTATTTTAATATATTTTAAATAAAAAAAATTAAAAAGTGATCCCTACGATAATTTCAACTACAACTTGATTAGCTCAAAGTTGTTTTGAAAAATATTTTCACTGTAAAAAAAAATAATTGAAAAATATAAATAATTTGTTCAACAATTATTGTACCATGGCTGCAGGGGGGTCCCCTTGGAGATGAAGAATAAAACAGTGAAATTGACTTTGGTGATCAATCTTTCCTTTAATATTTTAATTATTTTATTAATATGAATATCGGATCAATTTGCGTGTATCTCAACTAATTTTACGAACTCTGAAATTAAAAATCATGTAAGTTTTTAATGATCATCATATTAGCAATTATAAGACTCGAATTTAAAATGACATGAATTTTAAATTATTTTTTTATATTTTTTTTGATTGTTTTGATATTTTAATATTAAAAATAATTTTTTAAAATATAAAAAATATTATTTTAATAAAAAAATATTTTAAAAAACAAACATTATTAAACTCCCCGACATTACTTGTATGTATTTCTTTATTTGCTGCCTATAAAATTAATCTAAGCATGCCGTGCAAAGCAGGCTATTTCTTTCTTACCTAACGACGAGGATTTCAGTCTACTTTCTTCTCCATTCTTAAAATGGCACCTTTGTCTTTATAAAATAATAGAATAAAAGGGTACTATTGCCATGCCTGCTCTGCAAGGCTCAAATAATTGGTCAGCATCTCAATAATTGCACAGATTATTGGTTGTTCTGTGTGCAAGTTTGGGAATGTTAAGACACGTGTGAATCAATTAGTGGATGTTAACTAAATTCAATCGATTGCGAGATGAGCTAGTTAATGGCATGATTTTGCGAATATTAATATCAAATTTACAATTATTTAATGATCATTGGAGGGGATTGAACTAATTCTTTTGCTGGTCAAGGAAATAATTATATTTTCTTTTTTCTGTTTTGCAAAAGCATGGCCATAAGACTTAAGAAGAAGAAGAAGAAGAAAAAGAAATTAAAAATAGCATATGTTACCGGTTGAGGTGACTTCCAATTTCACGTCAAATTTGAAAAAAAAATAAAAAAAAGATTAACCCGATTAGCATGTTCTTATATAATTAGTCATAATTTAACAAAAATTATATTTTTTTATAATATATAGTTTTTATACAATGTTTAATTTTATAAGAAAGGAAGCATAATCTAAATGGTATCAGCAACTTATAATTTCACATCTACAAGAGACTTGATATTTTATTCTTAGAGTTATGTGGTTAGTGATTAAATTTTGATGTCTGGATTAGATTAGGGTTAGTTTTATGGTTAAAGGTATGGGATTATGGATTAGTTAGGGTCAGAGTTTTGGATTATTATTAGTGTTTAAATTAGAGTTAGTGTTTGGAGTTTGAATTAATGTTAATTTATATTTTTATTATTATGAGCTGATGGTTAGTTAGGTTTAGGATTAGTTAGGGTTAGGAATTAAATGGGATTTGACAAATATAAATTGTGCTACTGTGCCAATATTTTTTTATAATTATATTATTCTGACAAAACTTTAAGTTTTTGGTGCTAAAATAAGCAAAAATAACAACTGAAATTATTTATGCAAAGAAGGGGTCGCATAAAGTTTAGCAACCATAGAGGAGTCCAGATGCATCTTAACCGTCCAAAGTATAATGCGTGTCCCCAAGTTCTCTCCAAGAAGATGTGAACTCCAGCCGCGTGTCTGAAATCTGAATAGATAAGCATGACACACTCCCATCGTCGTATCAGGGGCACCCTTGTCCATCGGCAAATATTTCCTTTCCTCTTAGGTTTCTTGCGCATTCTACGCTAGTACTCCAAGGGTAAAATATATTCTACCCCTGCAGCTTGCACATTTGTTTCATTTCAGTACTAATAATTTAAAATTTTATAACATCAATCTACTAGCTTCCGAAACGCTCACCAGCATGATTCCACATGTAAAATAATAATAATAATATATATATTTTTATTTTTTAAAATTTATTTTTGATTTCATCATGTTAAAGTAATTTAAAAATACTAAAAAATTAATTTTAAATAAAATAATTTAAATTTTTTATACAAACAGCATTTTGGCTTGAATGCTAAACGCCCTATGAAAGCCAGCATCCATAACAAAAGCAAGGAACGTATACCACACACCCAAAAGTATTTATGTGTAAGGGTAGAATTCTTTTTTTTTTTTTTTTTCCTTCTCTATGAAGGAATCTTAGCCAAAATTACCTTTTCTAATGAAAATAAAAATAAATAATTTTTATACACCCAATTATATGTGTCCTTTAGAATGGGTTTGATATCATGTTTTTTAAAAAATTAATTTTTTATTTTAAATTATTTTAATTTTTTTAAAATCATTTTAATATACTAATATTAAAAATAATTTTTTTAAAAATAAAAAAAATATTATTCTAGTATATTTTTAAACAAAAAAATATTTTAAAAAACAGTAACACACTCTCCCACCGAGATTTGAGAAAAGGAGATCAATAGTTTTTAAAACAGTGATGACTAATCATTGAAATTTTTAATTTTTATAGCTAAAAAATACAGAATGACAAAACATTATTGTTCTGTTATGCAAAGGGGACTATTGTGTAATTTTGAAAATCTAATGGCATGATTAATTGTTTTTTTATTAACATGGGTGTCCGAATTAGTTTGCGCGTACCTCGATTAATCACACAAATCTTGAAATTAACGATCATATAAACCTCTAGTGACCATCATATTAATAACTGCAAATCTAAAATTTAAAATTAAAAAAAAAACCTTTTAATTTCAAACTCTTACCATTACCTCCAATTAATTTTATTTTTTTAATTCTGTTGATTGTGAAGTTCATTTTACAATTTTTATGTAGGAACGACGAGGCAATACTATTGAAAATTTTAGGAAACATAATCATTCTTTCCCACAAATGACCTCCCAACACTCTCCAAATCCCATCAACACCCCCAACCCGGGGCCAGCTCAGCAAAAAAAAAGTCAACGGGGACAGACAACATTACATGATAGAAGAACGATTTTTAGTCACTGTACACGAAACGGCCTTCAAGATGTACCAAAGGTCATGGCACGCGTCAACAAAAAAAGTCACGTGTCAGTGAAGCTAACGAATTGGCGTGTGAAAACAACGGTCTCTTAGAACCCATGGCTCGAAAACTCACACGTGTCCCATTACCGAATTTCCATTTACCTGTAGCCACCGGTCGTCGGTCTCTTAAGAATAAAAACTCCTGAATCCAATTTATATTCTAGTTCAAGCCAAATTGGTTCAAAATTTTGATCACTCAGAAAACCAAAATTAAAAACCATTATTACTAGCCAAAGAGTAGGGAATTTGAAGTCTGAAAATTGATTGTTTTTTCGGTGAATGAAAGATGGTAGTTGAAGCAGAGGTAGTAAGCGTGCCGGTGTTGGATGTTCAATATTTTGCTGCTAAAGGTAACAGCCCTACTGCCGCTGCTGTTCATGAAATTGAAGATGTTGTTACTGTTTCGCCTTCCCCCAGGAGGCTAAGTCAAGTTCGCATCTCGGATTCTGTCCCCGCCGACCAATTGGTCAGTTTTCTTCATGATCGTCCCCATTTTTTGCTAGGTTTTGTTTTATTAGAGAATCCTGAATATTACTAAGTTAAAATTTGAGAATTCGTAACTTGTTAGGTGTTGAATTGCTTTGTTATTGTTCTTTCATGACAGGTTGCTCAGATCGGGTTCTGTTTTGTTTATTGACAGACAAGCTGAATCTGAATGGGAATTTTAGCCTTTTTTTATTAATTTATTTATTTGTAGCGAAAATATGAATAAAATAGAAATTCACTTCTGGGTTTTTTCCAATAAATTGTCTTGATCATGCTGTTAATTACTAGCATACTGTATAGTATTTTTAATTATGAATTTGATGTAAATAATAGATTTCGTCAATAATGAATGATTCCTAGATTTTTTATTAGTTGTGCTGCTGTAGGTGGAAAACTTAATATTAAACCATCTCCTTTTGTAGGATATTATATCTTCGAAAAAAATTTCAGATGCAGAAGCTATTGAGTCTGCCGTCCTGCAGTTTGTGCCTAGTATCCGTTCTGGTAGCTTTGCCGACATTGGGCCTCGAAGATACATGGAAGACGAGCATATACGCATAGATGATCTATCTGTGCAACTGGGCTCAGTCTTCAAGTTTCCCAAGCCCAGTGCTTTCTATGGGGTGATTGTTGTTGAAACTTATGGTTGTAACTATAATATTTTGATATGTTTAAGGAATTCATAATTGATTGAGATTGAATTTATTTGTAGGTTTTTGATGGTCATGGAGGACCTGAAGCAGCAGCTTATATCAGAAAAAATGCAATGAGAATCTTTTTTGAGGATGCAAATTTCCCTCAGACATCTGAGGTTGACAATATCTTCTTGGAGGAGGTTGAGAACTCCCTACGAAAAGCATTTCATCTGGCTGACTTGGCTTTGGCAGATGACTGCAGTGTGAACACTTCTTCTGGGACAACCGCTCTTACTGCTTTTGTATTTGGAAGGTATATTCTTGCTCTTAAACATGGAAATATAGCCCATGTATATGGATTCCACGTTTTACCTTGTCAAAGCTTTGTTTTTAGGTAAATGAGTGGTTGTGATGTTGGTCAATCACCATTTAGTTTATCTACAATAAATGTTTTATGAAATCCAGTATTCTATATATCAGTCTTCACATGTAGTCTTCTAAGATATGCTAACTAAGGTGGTCTTGTTTTTTTACTTGCACATGATGTTTTCTCTTTCTTACTTGAACCAGCAAATATTTGAGTTAACTTCTGATGTTTACATACGCTAGCTCCATATTGCATGTTGCCGTCAATGTTTCAGAAGGTTCAATGCCAGCCTTCCTACATCTTTTCAGTGCATAGCTCTAGTTGACTTTGGAAAAGTTAGGAGGAACTTTAAAGTACCAGTTTTTTTGGGTGCTCCAAGCTGATAGTTTTGTAGTATTTCCTTGGTTTTATTTTTGTTTTTTCACTGGCATCCTGATCATGATTTCATGTTCCAGGCTATTAATGGTTGCAAATGCTGGTGATTGCCGAGCAGTTCTCTGTCGGAAAGGAGAGGCAATAGACATGTCTCAAGACCATAGGCCTATTTATCCATCAGAGCGAAGGCGGGTTGAAGAATTGGGTGGGTATATTGATGATGGATATCTCAATGGTGTTCTGTCAGTTTCACGAGCCCTTGGTGACTGGGACATGAAACTCCCCCGGGGCTCTCCTTCACCTCTCATTGCTGAGCCAGAGTTCCGGAAGCTTGTTCTAACAGAGGAGGATGAATTTCTCATAATTGGTTGTGATGGGATTTGGGATGTTATGTCAAGCCAGCATGCAGTCAGCCTTGTCCGCCATGGGCTGCGGCGACATGATGACCCTGAGCAGTGTGCCAGGGACATAGTTATGGAGGCCTTACGGCGAAACACATTTGACAATCTCACTGTAATTATCGTGTGCTTCTCTTCTACTGATTATCAGGAGCCATCACCGCCAACACCTAGGCAACGGAAACAGAGGTGCTTTAGCCTCTCTACAGAGGCATTATGTAGCTTGAGGAACTTGTTGGAGGGCAGTGCCAACCGCTGAATGTAAATAGAATAATTTTCTAATTTCCATTGTTGTGTTAATAAACTGTTTCTGGCTGCTTCAGTCTGGAGATAGAAAAAGCAGCTCGCATTTTTGCAGATGACTGTTTTCAAACAGCAAGCATTGAGCATTGGTTAATGTACATAACAGTGATGGGTTGGTGCTGGCGGCGTAAGGATCGATTCAGATGTATGTATGTTTTATTAAAGCACGTTCATCATGGATGTATTGTTTTGGCGTCGCAGCCTCGTTCGGCTGCTAATTTAATATATTCTATTTTTAATCTTGATATGTATCTGTACAGTTCGAATAAAAAATCTCTTGTTATTGTTTATATCCTGTCCTTTTCATCTACCATATTAAAGCTTGTTTTTGTATTTTAGAATGAAACGTTAATTCCATGTTTCACGTCCTACGAATCTCTTAATTCATCAAATGACAAGCATATTTGATTCAAGATAAATTCGAATTTCAATATGCCACTTGCCTAGTATAAGTTGTTATTATCAAAACATCAATTAACAAAACATTAACACTATCCATTATCCCTTCAGCAATTCAATTTTTTTTAAAATTTTTCTTCTTATTTTATCATTTAATATTAAATTATTTTAAAAATTATTAAATTAAGAAAAAGTTCAGGAATTACTAAATATGTGGCTATTGGGGTGTATTTAATCACTGTTGATTATGTTCACATCAATAAATCTTTCCCATGGCCGATTAGCTAAATCAAAATAGAAGTGGTTCATAAGCAGGCAAGGCTACCAGTTCCGGTGAGCATGAAGACCTGATCCAAAAACCTCCGCTCAGAATTTGGGAATTTCAGTTCAAAGAAATATAAGGGGCTCTAATGGAGAAAACAGTTGCACAAGAAACAAGGAAGAACAACTAAACTTGGGAACTCTCTGGTAAAATATTCCGTATTTTATTGT
>Ga0325410_1000864_pt1 | contig 32433 bp, 24 predicted proteins | sample PopdelMetagenome_16_FD_206182 | JGI IMG/M metagenome (GOLD analysis project Ga0325410, IMG submission 206182) | Populus deltoides microbial communities from Bellville, Georgia, United States - Xylem-PdIQD-R3 | ecosystem: Host-associated > Plants > Phyllosphere > Stem > Wood/Secondary xylem...
AAATGAACTCACATGTGACTACCATACTCCTTTCCAGTTCGTGCCACAAGCCTGACACGCGCTCCACTCCGCCTTCCTCTCTTCACCGTCCACCTGTCCCTCAATCCAAAGGTCAATACCTCTCCTCCTCTACATTATATGCTCTCTCCCTCACCACACACAACACACGCCACACCAATCTCTCTTTTTAAGTCTTCTTCCTCTTCATTAGAAATTTTAATACCCGTTAGTTCATCTTTGTTCAGTAAAAAATAAAATCATGTTACTTAAGGCAGCACCAGCCTTCTCTCTATTGAACGCGACAGGGGATAATCTGGGTTCCCCGTTTCCATCCTTTTCTTCTCTGTCTAACAAAAATCTTTCTGTTTCTCCTTCATTTCTTCGCTCAAAAACTGGGTCTGGATTCGTTGTTTGTGCCTCAAAGGGGGCTAATAATAGACCTTTAACTGGTGTCGTCTTTGAGCCTTTTGAGGAGGTTAAGAAAGAACTGAATCTCGTGCCTAATGTGCCACAGGTTTCTCTTGCCAGGCAGAAATTTACCGATGAGAGCGAAGCCGCCATCAATGAACAGATCAAGTGAGATTTCTTTTTTTCAAGCTTCTTGTTGAGTGACCATTCTTTTATCTTCAAGAAATGATTGATTTGCTTTAATTGATATAGAAAATGATTTCTTTATACTGGAACTGCATTAAAGATTCTATATTTACTTTTCTTGTGACATGTTCTTTTTATATGATGTTTGATTCTGATCTTGCGTTGGTGTTTTCCATATTTAGATCTATGTTTCGTGGTTCTTTGGGTTCATCTATGTTTCGTTTGAGTTTTTTTGGTGAAGTATATCGCTTTAGTAATCTGTTTTCTAATCATCAATTATGTCGTTTTTGGAATGGCAGTGTGGAGTACAATGTCTCATATGTGTACCATGCGATGTTTGCCTACTTCGATAGAGATAATGTGGCACTCAAGGGCCTTGCCAAGTAAATTCCCGTGGAAATTCTCTGTTTTTTATAAGCTCTCTCTTTTGTTATATGTTTTTAGCTCTCTCTTTTGTTATATGTTGTTAAAGCTGATTCATGACATTTTTTTTTCTAATAGGTTTTTCAAGGAATCTAGTGTCGAAGAAAGAGAGCATGCTGAGAAATTGATGGAATACCAGGTGATTAAATTCATAATTTGATATAGTTATTTATTGTTTTTTTCCTTTTCAATTTAGCGTTAGGAGTTCTTTATTATGTTCATAATGTAATTGAATCCTTGGTCGTTGTTGTTTAATCTCATAGAATAAACGGGGTGGAAAAGTGAAGCTGCAGTCTATTTTGATGCCCCTCTCTGAGTTTGATCATGCGGAGAAGGGAGATGCACTGTATGGTGAGTTTTGATGGGCGTTTATATGCTGACAATGAGGAGTTAAGCAAAATGAAATTTTTTGTATTTATTTATTGAAGCTGTTGTGTGATGTGAAAAATGTCCTCGGCCGGTGTTTTTTAATGTTTTTCTCTGCTTTAATCCTGACATAAATTTAGGGGAGAAATTAGTTGATTGACCGTGTCCTTATATACTGAACTGATCATGCAAATTCATACTGTTGAGGTATTGGAATGTGATTGATTTTACCAGGTGTATTCTGAGTTTCTCAATCAGGGCATGGTTATCCTTCTCCTTTTCTTTCCTTTTTTTTTATACGTAGCTGTCGTGGCACAGGGCATACTTTGTGAATTCGAGGTTAATGGAAATATTCAGTGTTGAAACTACATGGGCTTCCGTTAAGAATCACAAGTTAAACTTCACAAGCGGCTTCTCAAATACAAATCTTCATTGTGTTCTTATGCTTGTGATGTGTGTTGAACTTGAAAGAATTTGTATGCATCCATAGTTTACAAGAACTTACGAGCAAATGACAATACTTCGTGCTGCATTGCTTTGATGTCTGCTTTGTTAAGTTATGATGTACTTGGTTTTATCTTCAATTGACCTGATTGTGGTTGTTTTTCTTGGTTCAGCAATGGAGCTTGCCTTGTCTTTGGAAAAACTAACGAATGAAAAGCTCCTGAACTTGCATAGTGTAAGACATTTCTATCCCTCAATTTAGGATTTAATGTACTTCATTGCATGGTAAATTTCAGTTTGCACTCAGCAGTGACTGACGAAATGGGGCCATGCTGCAAGTTGCATAGCCTTTTGGATAACAAAATCTTTCAGGTCTTTCTAGTTTTGTTTGCCAAGTACGTAGAAATTGAATTAAGTTTTGTTCAACAGGTGGCCGAGAAGAACAAAGACGTGCAGTTGACAGATTTCGTTGAAAGTGAGTTTTTAGCTGAGCAGGTACGTACAGTTTTCATGTTGGTCTGCTTCCACCAGCATTTATTTTTCACAGTTATGGCAGGTCAGCTGAATTTTGATTTTGACCTTTCAAATTGCTTACGTTGTAGGTGGATGCTATCAAAAAGATCTCAGAATATGTTGCTCAGCTGCGAAGAGTGGGTAAAGGACATGGTAAAGATCTCTATCTTGTGCATAGTTCTCCCTTACCTTTATTTATTTATGAATTTGCACTGCGCATTTGCTCATCCTCTAAACTGTTGTTCTTTCTTTGAAATTATCAGGAGTGTGGCACTTCGACCAGATGCTCCTCCATGGGGAAGAAGTAGTTGCATAATCATGAAGCCATCTTGTTTTCTACCTTGCTTGAAGTACCATTTAGGAGGGCGTTCTGTGCCCTATCTTTTTGTGTTAATCATTCTAGTTTTTGCTAAGGGATTTTTGGGGTGTGTGGTTGGTTAGCAAAGATGCTTTGTTGTCCAGGATTGAACATGAGTTTAGCCATCGTTTCAAAAGCTTGAAGGTAGTTAAAAATATATGGTGTCCCCCTTCACTCTTAATTTTATTGTACCTTGTTCTGCAATGGCAACCACAGCGAAAAATGAAAAACAAGTGACTAGGGAAATGGTAATGGACCAGCAGCCGCTGTACTCTTGGTCTGATGATTCGAGTTCTTGGTGGTCCCGTATTACCTGGACCATGATATGATTCTCCAGTATTCTCGATTTGTCTCTTCAGCCGCTGAAAAGGATGGAAAGCCTAGCCGCTGTTGTTTGGGCGGTGGTCTTTTTCGCTGCATGACAACTGGCCCTTCAATTAGCCGATAAGTTCTCATCAATACGGACAGGATCTTCTATCACTGTCAAAGTGTCAATTAGTGGGTAAGGTTGTGTTATAGTAATCATCTAAAATCAACCGTTGATCTTCTTGCGCGCTGTCAATTAGTGGGTAAGGTTGTTTTCTATTACTCAACCGTCCCCACGGGATAAAGAAGACGTTAACCGTGTCCGATTAAGCCCCCAAATATAAAGACATGGTCTTTTTGTGTTTTCGGATGTGACCCAATTTTAGAGTGCTTGTCGTTTGGCAAATACATTCATTGGATTGGACCATCAAGAAAGTTGATAGCCAGAGGCATAAAGAACACTCTCTCTCAAAAATGCCCATACTAATTACTTGCCAGTAGGAAAAGTCGAGGCATAATGGAAACCGAATTTCCATCCCTACTGGTACTAGTTAGAGATCGATATTTCTGTGTTTCATGTGAATTGTTTGGGCCTGCCGCGTTTATCTTCCGATATCCAATGATGAAGCGAGAATACATGAAGCCCAGTGATCGGACTCCATCCGAGGACTTGGGCCTAAACTAAACTTTGACCGGCTGAGATATAGTTTGCATTGATGATGTTTGCGTGGAAAACAAGTCTAGACCAGTCATAGCTGCGAACTGACTTTGATTGATTAGGGTTCGGGGATTCTAGAAGTTAATTTCTTAATTTTGACTATGTTACCATATGGATACATATTTTACAAGAAGAACACAATACTTTAATTCAATTTTTTCGTTATATTAATTATAAACAAACATGTCTGGATAACTTGTCGAATCAATTTTATTGACCAACTGTTAACTCGGTGATGGCATGGATGGACCACGTTCGTGACATTATAGCATAGAAGGATCTAATCAATATTAAAAAGAGTAGAACGGTAAGAGAAAAGCCATGTGTTACCCTTCTACCGGGTCAGTTACATCACGTCAAAAAGTCAAAGAAAATGTAAATAATCTGAAACGATCATGCGACTTATTCCAGTACGCGCCAGAGCTCTCTTTCTCGCCCTGGAAACCGTGGAGACATCCGCTTCGTGTTTCCGTACAGAGAATTTCCATACATACATTCTCCCTTTGCCACTCTAGAAACAGAAAGAGAAGAGAAAAACAATAGAAGCAAGCAATGTTTGCTATTTTGAAGCTTCTGTTGTTATCGATATCGTCGCAATTAAATGCTGATCAAGGTTTCGATGTCCGTCGCCACCTCTGCTCTGTAACGAGGTCTCTCTCTTTTTTCTACCATTTTTATCCCATCTTTTACTATCTAGGTAATCCAATTGATTTTGTCTGTGGAATAACGAGATTAATGCTCGAAAACAAGCACACCTGTAGTTAGCTATGTGTAATTATTTAATTGATTGATAAATTGTGTGCAGGTACGATGTAGCTAAGGATATGGCTAACACTTCAGCTGTAGCTGCCAATAATATTCCTAATGGATGCACTCCTATCCACGTAAACCTTGTGGTAATCTTCTCTATTGCAAATTTTTAGATTGGTGTTTTCTTCCTGTTCATGTTTAATGTTTGACTAGTGAAAGTCCGGGTCATCGCTATGGATCTGCGAAATTTAAAAGTAAATACAGCAGCTCGAGTCTTTTCTGCGTATAATACTAAAATGTTGTGCTTAAATTTGAATTACCTGTTAATGTAGCAAGTTTTCTATAAAACTAGATTAAGATCCGAGATTTTGGCAAGTAGCTGCTCGAGGAGTTGACTGATCACGAAAGATGTTTAGGTTTAATTTTTTTAGTATGATTCAATTTCTAGTTTTTGGGCATGGTTTTGCACTTGTTGTCACGGAGGAATTTGAATTTCTCATCTGTCCCTGTAATTGATTCTTGCCGGACTCAGACTCAGGGTTTTTAAAAAACGCATCGACGCTCATGGAATTACTTGAAGCATCTTTTTCTTTACGAATACAAACTTTCTGCTGTCAACAGAATGTTATTGTGCCCTTGAAATCAGGGACTTTCTAACACATCAAATATATCGTTTTGACCAAAGTCAGGGAAAAGAGCTACTTGTAGTTTCTCTGAGTTATAGAAATTCGTAGAACTTCAACATGCAAGTTATCATTTAGAGTAATTTGGTTGTTAAATGAAACTGTTGGAATGAGCCATGCATTCCCAGGGTGGGCATCACTTGCAGAATTTGCTTAAACCAACATGACTTTTTCCTTATTTTTTAATGGATCATTTCTGGAGGGAGTTTATTTATTTCTTAGTACTATTTTTATGATGGAATGATCCTTTGCTTGGATATTTTATGTTTTAAAATTACTTTGGAGGCTTCTTTTCTGATTTAGTGTTTTAATTTGCTGGGTTTATATGCTGATTTCTTCTACTGCCTGAAGTGATTTGTTGCTCTGATAAAAGTTATTACCATGTTTTTTGAATTTCACTTGTTACTTCGTAGGCAAGACATGGAACTCGTTCTCCTAACAAAAAACGGATGAGAGAGTTAGACAAGTTGGCTTCTCACTTGGGGGAACTTATAAGAGAAGCTGAAGAACAAAATTTGTCTTTGGAGAAAGTTCCGTTGTGGTTGCGGGGATGGAAATCTCCTTGGAGAGGGAAATTGAAAGGTGGAGAATTGATCAGGAAAGGAGAAGAAGAATTGTACAATCTTGGAATCAGGATTAGAGAGAGATTTTCAGAATTATTTGATGAGGAATACCACCCAGATGTTTATCCTATAAAGGCTACACAGGTGAGCTCTGTTCTAAATGCTCTACAATGAAAATGTCTCACCCAATCAATTCCCACTTTATACCTGTGCTGTTCTCCTAGTCTTTTACTATTTTATTTCACTTACTTCCTTCTTCTTTTTTTCTCCAATGTGCTAGGTTCCTCGTGCATCAGCTAGTGCTGTGGCATTTGGCATGGGGCTTTTAAGTGAGAAGGGAGGTCTAGGACCTGCACAACATCGAGCTTTTGCTGTTACAAGTGAAATCCCTGCTAGCGACATTATACTGAGGTTTCATGATTGTTGTGGAAACTATAAGGTAATATCCAGTTCTTATTTTTTATGTTGAAGTTTTACATCTGGATTCAAACCTTACAGCTTCTACACTGTAAAACAATATACAATTTGTGTGGTTGTTTACTCTGTCTTCCCTTTTTATCTGCCCAATACCATGATAGCTTAATTAATGTAAAAGAATGATTTTCTTTGTAAACGGTTTTTAGATGGGGCTTGTAGATTTGAATACTAGATGCAAGACTTGAAATTTATTGAAGTTAGTGGAAGCATAAAAGTTGTGGATTTGCATGTAAGCTCATGTTCTCTGCCCAGAGTTGTTATGAGGCAGTCAATTTCCTCTCATATCACATATATGCATTCAGGATTTTAAGAAGAGGCAGGAGCCTGCTGTTGATAAGCTAAAGGAACCTGTACTGGATGAAATCACGTCTGCATTAGTGAGCCGCTATGGGCTCAAATTCACTAGACAGGATACTGCTACGTTGTGGTCTCTGTGTAAACAGGTGACAACCCTGTCTCCATGACTGTTCATTATGATACAAATTTCATTCCGTTATGATTCCTGATTTTATCTATTTTTGTATATTTAATTTACTTACTTTGATGCAATGTGCCCTTGGATTTTCAATTTGTCAGGAAGCATCTGTCCTGGATATAACTGATCGAGCTTGTGGTCTTTTCAGCCCTTCCGAGGTAATTTGAATGCTGATGCTGTGATTTTAGGTTTTATTTATGTTTCTCTATAGGCTAATGCTGATGATAAATCAGTCCGCTGATCACAATTTTCCAACTAGATTTTTATAGGAAATTTCAGTCGTCCTTAATAATTATTCCCTGTTCACTTTTGTGGAAGTCAATAACGTAGTGTAGTCTGTCTGTTTTGATCACTTGAATACTTTCATCTTTGTTTTTTTATTTTTTATTCGGGTTCATGGGCTAAAAGAAATGACAAAATAAAATGCTTATGTTTGGATTAACAAGAAAGTTAAATACATGGTCGATTAACTTAAGAAAATGTGCATTTGATTATATGATACGAGTGTTTTTATACAGAAAGTCTGCAATGATAATTCATTAATGCAAATTAAAAAAGTATTCTCTCTTTTGTGATTTATTGATATTGATCAGCTTACCTAAGCACATACTTAGGTTGCTTTGCTGGAGTGGGCAGATGATTTGGAGCTGTTTATATTGAAGGGTTATGGTAATTCAATAAATTATCGAATGGGAGTGCCATTGCTTGAAGATGTTGTCCAGTCCATGGAGCAAGCCATTGAAGCAAATGAAGGTAAGTCAAGTTGTCAAATGTTAGAGACTGTATGCTTGTTTTATGCCTTCGATGAACTGCATCCCTTTCTTTAAGTGACATTATTGTCTCATTGTTGAACAAAGAATATTTTAACTTTCATATGCATTAGTAAGTTGCGGACAAGGAGGAACCTGGTGAATTTTTTTTTTTAATCTTTATTTCTAGATTGGCTATAATGAGGTTAGCATTTGGCACAAATCTAAAACTAGCTGACTAAGGCTCAGCATTGAGTTTAGCAACCATCAACACCGAGTTAAGATGGCTTGGCCCACCGATGCAAATTAGGATCTGTCACGCTAATCCTGGGTGGTGGAGGATTTGTTGTGTTGGCCCAATGTCCTGCAGATACCCCAGTTCCTCGTAAATCACCAAAAGAAGAAGAAGATATATATGCATGATCGTTAAATGATATTGAAGAACCTTTTCCTGATCTAGTAAGACTCGTACACTTCTTCTTATTATTGGGCTTTCATTCTATTAGAAAAGCATCCTCCTGGAAGTTATGAGAAGGCAAGGCTACGGTTTGCACATGCAGAGACCGTGGTCCCATTTACATGCCTCCTTGGACTTTTTCTTGAAGGATCTGGTGAGTTGATTTCATTCTCAGACTCCCTCTTCGGCATTTGTGCCTCTGCATGAACGCAACTGTTTTATGACACTTTTATATGGCCATCGACTTGGTTAAAGATGCAATATCTCCATAAAAGATAGTTATATGTTTGTCTCTGTGTGCTATATCCTGAATCACTAATTATTTTTACCGACTTTCAGAGTTCCAGAAAATACAAAGGGAAGAACCTTTGGAGCTCCCTCCAAAACCTCCTCAGAGTAGAAATTGGCGGGGCAGCATTGTAGCACCTTTTGCTGGTAACAACATGCTGGTCCTGCACAGCTGCCCGGCAAACTCTGCAAGCAAGTACTTTGTCCAAGTACTCCACAATGAACAACCGATTCCAATGACGGTATATCTTGCTAGTTCACTTGCTTATTATGCATATGTTTTTTGTGCTTTCTTGATATGAACCTTTATGAAATTTTCAAATATTGACTTCTTTGTGTTTTGTTGATAGGGTTGTAATGGTTCCGATTTTTGCCCTTTTGAAGAGTTTAAGGTACTGGTATTATCAACTCTTTGGCGTTAATTTACATGATCGATTCTCCTATGTTGATTCTAGTTACTTTTTTCTTTCTCCAGGAAAAAATAGTGGCTCCTCATCTGAAGCATGACTATGATAGTGTGTGCACTGCAAAGCTGGAAGAACCAGAGCAGAAACCTGCAAGCAGTAAGTTATCACAACTGTTTCGTTGTCTATTATCTCTACAGAATGATGATACACGGTCCACCAAGGATGGATTATAGTTTGTTATTGAAAAGAAAGAGAATATTTCTTGCATGCTACTTTTTCTTTCTTGTCGCTCCTCTCTGTATGTTGATTTTCAGCCAAGGCCAGCTCTTCCTTGTAGCAGAGTTCAATTTGGTTTAATGTCACTGTCTCACGGCATTGAACTTACTGGCTCGATTCTGAATTCTAACCCAGTAGTTTTTCTGACAGATCTGACGCTGCTTCTAACAGCTCTACTTTTTTGTATGCCTGACTGGTTAATGATCTTGTAATTTTCACATAAATCACCTGATGGATTTTGCCTTTAGTTTAAATGCCATCCCCTTTCTGCCATAATGGAAATTCCACTGGTCTTCTAGATAGATAGCTTTTCATGCAGCGCCTTGGCATAAGCTGCATGTACCGCATTGTGCTCATTTAGAAATAGGTTTCACTTAGCGTGTATCTCATTTTCAAGTCAACTTAAAGGTACAATATGGCTCCAACACATTGTCTCTGCAGAATGTTCCATTGCATGCCTCTGTTAAAGTGTTTATTTACATGTATCTAGTAAATAGAACTTGTAGAGAGCAGCATATTGTTCAGGAATTAAGGCATCATATACTGGTAAGGTGGAGGAATCATCTTTCTCTCCGGGCAACCTGCAAGGAATTGAATTCATCATCAAACTTCCTGTAGCAAAGAATTACCCGTCTACTCATCTTTTTTTCTTGCACAAACTTTTTAGAAAAATGTTTGTTTCAAATCTAAAACACAGAATTTCAATTCTGCCAAGAAGTATTGAAATTGGACTTTTAAAATCTGGCAGTTCCGGTAGCCAATGGCCCAAATCATTTTTAGAGGATAAATTGCACCGCATGTACCTTCGAAGCCTCTGACTTCAAGCTCCCGCCATTCTTGAACCATTGCACAACAGCAACACATGAAATGAGTTAGGAAGTCATCACATGAGCCTCCCTGCAAGTAGTATATTTGTCAGCTGCTTCTACCTTCGTAGCTCAAGCCAAAAGGATGTACAACTTTCACAAGGAAGAGCTCCGAAGCCCTCCTCCATAAAGAAGAAAACCAACCTCAATGTCGAAAAGATGCCGAATTTTTTTCCTGATGCAGCAGGTGTAACAGCAACATCCACAAAAAATAGAGTACGCCATTAGATCATTAATCGCACGCTCGCGAGCTTTAGCAGAAATTAAAGAAGAGAGATATTAAGAGAGTTAATTTACTCTCAAACCTGTTATTAAGTACTAAACTAGCTCGCCTAGATCACGGCTCTAAAGGGTTTTTTTTATAGCTAAGCTTACATGTCTTTCCTTTCGACACCACGTTGGCTATCCTTGAAAATACGCCACAGGGATAAATGCAGGTCTTCAAGCCTGCAGTAAAAAAGTTAAATAAAAAAGTAAATATATATAGAAATCGAACTAATCAATGGAACTAAAATAGCAGGAGGCAAGATTTGAATCGAAGTAACAAAACTAAGCACATTAGTAATTTCTAGAGCAATAAGCAAACATAGACAAGAGTCACCCCTGCATTTATATAGTTAGCTATGCATAAGAAAGGGGATTGGGAGGGACTCACTCAAACATGGCTCCTTGCAACAATCAAAAAGATCAATCTGCCATTCAGACTGGCACTTATCTCCAGGCTTTAGGACCCCATTGCTGGATCTTGCATTGGTTATGTACCTAGAATCATAAATCCCCAATTAATACATACCTTAAGGTACTTCACAAAACTATTACACATACACAAAAGCTTCACCAGAACTGTCTGGACACATACCCTGATACAACATAAGTTGGCTCGTTAACAAGAAGTTTCGTAACCTTCTTTGCAGGAACATCATTGACGACATTTTCTGTTACCTCAATTAGATGTTCAATTACTCGGCATTGATTTGGCTCCTTGCTTGTTCTTGATCTCTGCAGCTCAATCTGTAATTTTTCTTTTTCTTCTTGGAGAGCCTCGTGGAATCCCAAGTCAGGATATCTGCGAGATAGAGACTTCTCCAACATGTTTGCATCTTTCTTTGAACGGTCAGGTTTTAAAATCACACTTTGAGCCTCTACATCGTCTTCATCGAGGGTATAGTCTCTTTGATCCTCTTCAATTGCCTGCCAGCCTTCCTTTATATCCTGCACATATCTATAATTTCAAGACCAACTTGTTTGAACTTGAACTACTACAAGGCAGGTTCATGAGAAGGAAAACATTATCGAACTCAAGCGAGAATGTCGCTTGTGAACATTGCTATAGCAACATAAACATCATCCATTCCTATTTATATGATATGGTGAATCAGTGCCTTTTCGCATTGCTTTGGTTCTGAACTATACAAGGAGGCAGTCCAAGCTAATATATTTTGCAGCAACTAGTACTCTCTCTTGGCTAGTTTTGAGAAAGCAGTGAGCTCGAAAGTCAATTAATTATTTTTCAAATTACTACTTTCTTTGTCATGAATAAGAAATTCCTGCACCGTTACTCTCGATCACACCGACATTATTTTCACTCCTGTTGCCAATCTATTCACTGGAGACAGGAATATTAATGGAATCAGAGTCGTTCGTATCTCAGGGGTCCACCAACATCGTAGGGCCAACCTGTTATTAACGGCACAGATTATAGTTAACCGTCCAGAGAAAGCGCAGGATTTTTTTTCTTGCCCACCCTAAATTCAACAAAATTAAGCATGCTTTAGGATCTGTTTTTAATAAACAAACAGTTCTTGCTTCTTCAACATGTCTTTTCAGAAACTGGAGATAAAAACAGTCAAACATCCTACTTTCACTTATCTCCTAGTGTCTAGTGCCCAGAGAAAATAAATGAAGAAGAACAAATAAAGAATTATCGGGTAAAATTTTCAAGGGAAAAGAATATATGGATTTTTGCACCCTCTTTCGAATCCAAGAAGAGATATTCATAGAAAAAAATCAACAAAAGATTCATGTTTGTATAAAGCAACTTGATTGGATTTCTACCAGAGGAAAAAAACTTGATTGAATGTTTCATTTAAATAGGTGCCATTAACTCTTGAAAAAAGAAGGAAATAATCTTTTTTACTTTACCTGCATCCTGAACTCATGGACCAGAGAAATCAAGGGTACGAGCCTAAGATACCTATCAATTTCATCATGAACTTGTCTAAACTGATAAACGACACTCCATCCCATAGCAAGCATGTATAGATAGCTCTTTTCCTTGCAGCTCTCCACCAAGTCAAGTGCCTTTCTCAAAGCTTCCTCTAGACAATCCAATGGCTCTTTTGTAGCAGGCAAGTTCACCAGGTCCGTTGATTTTATCTTCTCTAGCAGGTTGCTTATAATCTTCACGTGCTCTGCTAGTTGCTCGCAGTTTTTCTTGTGCACGGTGGCGTTTCTTGCTGATGATATGATCATGTTTGCAAGGCCTGATGTGTGTACTCCTGCTACCTGTGCAAGATTTGCCATGTTTATAAATTTTGTAGCTTTAGAGAGAAAATGGAGAGAGCAGTGATCACTACAGAGTGTGAAGGGGAGTTCAGCATTAAATGAGGTGTTTCTACTTTTTGGCTTTTATTTGCTTTGTTAAAGTTCAAATTTAACACAGAGGCCATAGTTTACAAACTCCGTAAAATGAAGGGATGGAAATGAACTAACATGTTCGATAGTAATTTGTTTTAACAGACTAGATTATTTTCAGAATATATTGGTTTTAAGTTGCTAATGTATTTACAGCTTACAGCAAACAATTTCTTAATGACAAGAAGGAACGGGCTAACCTGCAAAGGTTGAATGCAATTATGCTAATGATAATATTTATTTGGATAATCCTCGAGATAATGGTGATATTTACTTGTATATAATGAAGGGTAATGTGTGTAATGATGGCCCAAATAGTACCCCAACCACACTTTAATTTCTCTCGAATATGGCGGCCGGTGAAAGATCACCTATTCCATCCTTTTATTCAGTTCCTTTTCATCTCTAACATTTTCCTTCTTGTCTAAGCAAGCAAGCTTTCTTCTTCTAGTCGAATCCACATGTTTCCTAGAACATACCGTCTACATAGTTTCGTGAACTTCCACGACCAAATTCAATTTGGAGAATTCCAACACGCATGATTGAGGCAAACCCTCGAGTCGAGAATCGTTCCGTATTCTAATATAAAAGATAAAGAGAAATCACATTATATAATATGTTATCCGTGGTAGAGCGCAAGGAAGCCCGTCTAGCTCAGTTGGTAGAGCGCAAGGCTCTTAACCTTGTGGTCGTGGGTTCGAGCCCCACGGTGGGCGTATGGTTTTTTCCTAGTTAAAACACAGCCTGCAGTTAATGGGCTTTTTAAAGTCTCCCTTGCGAAGAAAAACATTTCTCGTTTCATCCTCCGCCCGTCAACAAAGTCTTGCAACTGCTTTCTGTTAAAGACTCCCAAATTCTTTCCTTCTTTTTTATTTAATAATATTTTCAGATCAGTTTATGAAATGAAGTTTCATTCACATATGATTTTAAAAATATATACCTCATTCATTTTATGCAATTGTGAGGGTAGATTCTCTTGAATATGAATTCTACGTGTGTTTTTACCCCTCATGTTTTTTATGCTTTCCCATTACTCCATGGCACATCTGCTCTCTTTTTATCTTGCAATAATTGTATACAAAATTATCAGGTATTTTGTGCCCTTTCTTTTTTATTTCGATATGATAATTTCATATTGTATATCAACATCACATCACATGTTATCATAGAAGAAGATTATTTTGTGTATTGGTATTTATTGAAGTCATGTCTATTCCACTCTCGTAGCTACAAATTTTGTTTCGTAAACATGTTTAACAATGTGGTTGTGATTATTTTTAAAAGTATTTTTTACTTGAAAATATATCAAAATAATTTTTTTATTTTTTAAAAATTATTTTTGAAATCAGCACGTTAAAATAATCTAAAAGTATAAAAAATATATTAATTTAAAATAAAAAAATAAAAAAAAATTATTTTTTCAAAAAACACTTTTAAAATATATAAAAAAAGCAAAATATCTTTCACGGTTGTTCGCATTTAAATTCTAAAGTGGCCTTCATCTATGAGTGGTCACCGGCAAAACTCAAAATTAAGATTTTGAGTTGAGTGAATCTTTTCCTTGTCATTTCAACTAACCTTTTGAGAGGGTGATCCCGCTTTTGCTAGATCCATGTTTTTTCTCTATTATTCTCTATAAACATCGTCTTAATTTGATGATCAGTAGACAATCCCTTATTTCTTGTTGTCAATTGCCAACTGGCAAGAACGGCTGTAATCCATCCTTTAGTGGCCCCCAGGATCACACTCAAGAAAATCCCCCTCAACAAAATCTGTCCACACATTCTGCAGCTATCCCCTCTTCCTTTAATATTTTCACCCTCAATATCTCAATAAACTACAATAATACCACCAATCAGCCACGAGTGTAATATTGTTTCTCTACTCGCGATGACAGATAGGTAGCACCCTCTAAAAATAGACAAGCAGACGAAAAATAGACCAAATTCGGATAGAAAAGGACCCTCTCAGTTGTTGAAAACGAAAGACGTCACTGTTCCTTAATCTGTGTTTTCTTGACTCGCAGAGAAATCAAGAGGACATTAAAGAAAGAGACTTCATCAGAAAAAACAAATAACAAATAACGTCTCCCTCTCAAATTTCAGTCTATACGACGTTTTCGTTTCTTTCACGTCCCTGTATTCCATTTTGTTGTTGATTAAAAGTCGCGGGGTTTCCTTATGAAGCAAATCGATTAGGGTTTTGGAATTGCAGGTGAAATTATTATTATTATTATCTAGAAGCATTTTTTTAGTATTTGTTCATAGATGCTTTGTTTTTATTCACAAAAAGTTACTCGTTTCTTTGCCTCTTGTTGGCTGTGTAGAAAATAAAGGGAAAAACAACAAAAAACGAAATAGTGAAACCAGGGTTTCTTTTGTGTTAAATGGATTTAGAATTTCTTCTTTGTTTGATTTCTGAGAAAACGCAGAGAATGTCGTGGTTAGCTGAAGTGAGGTTATTAGCAGTGTAGAGTACGTGTTAGTTTTTGAAACTAGAGAAAGTTAAGAAGAAAAATGTTTGAGTTAATTTATTTCTTGGATTTTATATTTAAAGTGTTGTTAGCTGTGAAACCTAATTGAAGTAAGATTTCAAAACTTAGATTATTTATTTCATGGATTTGCCTTCTTGTGATTGTTGAAACCTCGATTTTTAATTTATTTATTTCACAGTTCTTTTGACATTTAAAGTTGCTAGGATTCCATTCGTGTGTACTTGCTTAGGCCAAAAAAGGAACAAGACGAGACATTGAATCAGATCGTAATTTATACTGTAATTTTAGTTTTCATTCTGTGTTTTTTTGGTAATTAATTAACTACTTGGATAACTAAGTTAAGTACATCCATAATTGCTTCTTGTTGTTTCATGAATGTTGTCTTTAATTTTTGACTGAGTAGATGTTTAAAAATGAAATGCACTGTCAATTGCTAAGGAGAATAGGGAATTGGATGATTTTCTTGCAACGTTAGTGTCCTGATGTCCTGTAATTTTGTGGTATTTCAGGTTAGTGATGTCTCATAGATCACACGAAAGGGACATAAGAGAGTCCGAGTTTTACGAGTATGAAGAAAGGCATTATGAAGATTTGAAGAAGGAAAGAATTAGAGTCAGAGTTTCAGGTTCAGTTTACAAATGCCCCTATTGTCATGGGAGAGATTACCATCTCAGGGAGCTTCTCCAGCATGCTTCTGATCTTGGTAGAGGATCAAGAAGAGGGACTCTAAAAGAGGAAGCTCAACACCTAGCTCTTGCAAGGTATATTCGGAGGCATCTTGATGTGAAGGATAGATCAGAGTCCTCCTCGAAAAGGTTCAAAACTGAACCTCCTGCCATATATGACCATAATAAGGAGCAGCTATTTGTGCACTCTGCCAAAAGGCCCAAAACTGAATCTCTTGCTGCATGTGATCATGATAAAGAGCAGCCTTTTGTCCCCTCTGCCAAAAGGCCCAAAACTGAATGTCACGCTGTACATGATCATGATAAAGAGCAGCTGCTTGTTTGGCCCTGGATGGGGGTTCTTGCCAATATACAAACCGAGATGAAGGATGGACGTCGTGTTGGGGAAAGTGGCTCAAAACTCAGAGATGAATTAGCTAGAAAAGGTTTTAATCCTGTTAGGGTTCATCCTTTATGGGGCCGATATGGTCATTCAGGATTTGCCATTGTAGAGTTCAAGAAAGACTGGGATGGCTTCAGTAATGCCATTATGTTTGAAAAGGATTTTGATTCGAATCATTGTGGAAAGAAGGAATATACTGAAACTCCAGTGAGGGATCGAGGACAGAGGTTATATGGATGGATTGCCCAAGAGGATGACTATAAAGCCAGTGGTCTTGTAGGAGATCATCTCAGAAAGAATGGGGATTTAAAAAGTGTTGATGGGAAACAAGCCGAGGACCAAAGGAAGGATGCCAAACTTGTTTCCAACTTGAAAAGCACCTTAGAGAGGAAACATGACCACCTTAGAGAAATGGAGAGCAGATATAAAGAGACTAGTGCATCTTTGAACAAGGTGATGGATCAGAAGGAAGCCATGGAGAAGTCATATAATGAAGGTACGTCTCAGTTATGGAAGTTTACCAGAAGGGTTTAAAGATACCTTAAATGGGATTTTACTTCAAATTATTCAGATTTCCGGTGATATATTCTGAGAAAGTTTATCCTCTGTTTCTTTGTGAAATTTTTGTGATTAGAAATAAGAAAAATGCAGCAGAAGGAACATGATCATTTTGAGGAGATTTCTGTTGAGCATGAGAAGGTCACGCGGCTACTACTAGCTCAGAGAGAAGAATTGAAGCAGCGTGAGAAGCAACTGCAGCGACGTGAGGTGCAGAATGAAAATGATCGACTGAAACTTCATCACGAGAAGAAAATGGTAACATACCTTGCCTTTCTTAAAGCTGCCAATTTCTTAGTATGCTGGGGCCTTCTGCAAAATGACTAAAATTGATAGATCTAGCCTCAGTTATTAATTATTTTTTTTATTGAATTTTGTTTCTCAGCCTGTTAATCCATATTTAAATTATCTGACATTGATCAAGGTAAGGAAGTTTGTGATGTTTTAGCAGATATTACAATTTTGGAAGGCAAAAGCCAAAGCTACCAATTTGAACATCTCTCCAAGTCTACCTCTGGTTGTGGGTTTTTTCCCTACCAATGGGCTCCTACTCTCACCACCACCTTGGGAATTGTCTACGGGGCGTTTATCTAGGCTACAATTAGATCCAGTTGTACCCAAACTTTTCTGGTTCACCCCAGCATTCCCTACTTGCCCTACTGGATTACTTCTTGAATATTTGATTTGAATTCAACTTCAACCAGATGCTCCAAAGCCCTTGTTGCATTCGGTAATGTTTGGATATGTTGAAGGGTACCAGAAACTGGTGCATATGTAACTCAATGCATCAGTTTATGAATTCTATCTCTTACTTTTTTCTGTTGTTATATGTTGATGGACTACTGTCCTGCATCAGCTGTTGTAATGGTGGTGGTTTTGGTTTATTTGGATACTTTAGGCAGTAGTCCTAGATATTGTTAAAAAATAAAATGTTAACCTTGTCTTATCCTTCATACAGAATGAGAGAGCAACCTTGGAGCAGAAAAGGGCAGATGAAAGTGTGTTGAGGTTGGCAGAAGAACAAAAGGTACATGAATTCATCTCCTTGAACTAAAATATTTGAATAGAACAGTAAAATATTTCCAGCTGGAGAAATGATGGAATTTTTTGGCAAATGGCCAACGCAGAGGGAAAAGGAGAAACTGCACAAGAAAATTTTTGATCTGGAAAAGAAGCTTGATGCTAAACAAGCACTGGAGTTGGAGATAGAGTGCATGAAGAATTCTTTACAAATTATGAAACACATGGGAGAGGATGAAGACCTTGATGTCAAGAAAAAAATGGATACAGTTCGAGAAGAATTGAAAGAGAAGGAGGAAGAACTGGATGGATTGGAGCAACTTAATCAAGCCCTTATCATCAAGGAGCGCAAAACTAATGATGAATTGCAAGACGCTCGCAAAGAGTTAATAAGTGCAAGTACCATAAACCATTCTACTCTTCATTATAAAACTTTGAATGTGTTTTGTTTAAGATATTAACTAAGTGTATTTGAAGTGAGCTAATTTAGAGGTTAAATTTCTGTGATTTTATTGCTGTTCATCTTACTCATGTTGTAATGTCTGTGGTATTTGATGAAAGCCTAATTTCCTCACTCCACAGTACTTGGGGCAATGGACAACCTGTGCTTTAATTGGCGTTAAGAGAATGGGAGATCTTGATGGCAAACCATTTCATGAGGCAAGCAAGATAAAATTTTTAGATGAAGAAGCTGATGAGAAAGCACTTGAGTTGTGTTCACTATGGGAAGATCGTCTTCGAGATCCGAGCTGGCATCCATTCAAGGTCATCCTTGACAAGGAAGGGAATAGTAAGGTATGCAATGCCCAATTCAAACAGAATGGTAAAAATGTTTAATAATATAAATAAAAGTAGATGTGTTAGATTTAGACCTGCCTACATAGAATTTTGTATAGGCTCACTAGTATGAAATGCCAATAGATTACTCTAATTGCCTTCTCAGTCTTGTTTCTTTTCCTGATCATAAACATATATATTTTGTTACTCCTGCCTGACTAGGTAGAACTTTACACAGTCGCACAAACCTTGAAATGTGAATAAATCGTGGTAGCTGCCCTTGTGAACTTGAAACTACCCTGCTTTTGTTCCTGGTTATACTTTTCTTAACTGTAGCTTGTCATTCCTGAACCACGATGTTACTACAAACACATAACTTAATAATTCTCAATATGATGAGGATGTAATTCCTTGAAGATTGCAAGAACTGCTAGCTGATTTTTTCCTTCCTTTTTCTTTGCTAACAGACCATTTAATTGGCATCTTTGTATTTGGTTCGGGCAGTAGTTTACTTTATTCTAGCCAAGGGTGGCTAGTCTTTCCACAAACTTTGTTACCAATTTTCTCTTACAACTTGTTTTTCTTTTCCATTTCTTTTATTATAATTCTCAATATACATTTTTTTATCCCCTCTCACCCCCACCCCTTTTTGTTCTCACTTGCTAGAGAGTCCATCCACGTTTCAGGATTATTTCATCAATTTATCACTGGTTTGTCCTTCTCCTTATTTGAAACAAATTTTGTGCCGATTAAATTCAACCAGTGTATTGGCACAGTTTAATTGAGCTGAATTCTATACTGAATTCATGACTGGAATAAACATAATCTGGTATAGTTAAACTAAATATCGAAATTGTCATGTCTTTTGTTTTACTTATTTCATTATAAAAGACAAAATGTTAACTTATTGGCAGGATGGTAGGATAGAACATTGAGGCAGCAAGTCTCCACAAACCAGACTTCAATGGGTGAATTTGTGGAGTTGCTGGATTCAGTCACTTCAAATTTTGAATTCAATTTCATGGCTATTCTCTCCTTCCAAGCATAAGAACTGGTCAATAGTGAATTTTATGATTTCACAATTCTTAAACAAGCTGTGATCTTATCAAATTGTTTGTCAATTTGGCTTGGTAGGAAATAATCAACGAAGATGATGAAAATTTGAGAAGTTTGAAGAGTGAATTTGGTGATGAAGTTTTTAATGCTGTGGTAACAGCATTAAAGGAAATGAACGAGTATAACCCAAGTGGTAGGTACGTAATAAAAGAGCTATGGAATTTCAAAGAGGAAAGGAAGGCAACGCTGAGTGAGGGAGTGATGCACATATTAAAGCTGTGGAGACAGCTTAAGAGAAGGGAAACCTGAGGTATGTATTATCACCTTTTACCAGAAAACATAAAAATGAAATTTGCAGTTTGAGTGAATGCGTTATTTTTTCTGTTGTTTTTTTATCACTATCATCAAGAACAATGATAAACCTAGCAATTTTGCTTAATGGTTGGAGGAATTCAGAGATATAATTTGCCCTTCGTGATTGGCTGCTTGCTAATATGTCATTCTTGTTGGATATGCATAACTATCATTTCTATACATATAGATGTCTTGATGTTGCATGCTTTCATTTTGTATAGGAATTAACATACATTGGATGTGTATAAATGTAAAGAAGAGACCATGCCAATAAGCTAATGCATGTACCACTGCCTAGGAGGGTTCAATTTTTAGCATGCATGGTGTGAATAGGAATTGTTGAACCTTCCTAGTTCCTAGGCACAAAAAGGCTTGGCCGTACATGAAAGGATTGGATAGCATTAGTGTAGCTCTTCTTGCTCTAGACATCACCTGGTCCCTTCTCTCTCTCTCTCTCTCTCTCGTGCAGACTTGCATTTTATATCAAATAAGCTACTCCATTGCAGTTCTGAAAAAGAAAACCGTGGCTTTTTGTCAGAATTACAGCCAGAAAGCGCTCTTTTGTCAGGCATTTGGCCCTGTCAGAATTCACCGGTTTTTTGGTGTATTTTGGAATGCAGATGTGTATGCTGGATTCTCCGGTCTCCGCATTTTGGTGTATTTTGGAATGCAGATGTGTATACAGTCACCCTTGAACTTGTACGTGATACACTTAGTTGATGTTCAATATGTCTATTACTTCATTGGGAATCTGGGATCTTGGAATTGTTAAGATTTTAGTGAAGTATACAGGTTTTTGAAAACTACTTTGGGTGATCAGATATCTTGGATTTCTTTCTTGCAAGCCATCTGGATGTGCTGGAAATGTGTGAGCTGATGTGTTTAAAAAATGACAATTCTGATGGTTAATTTCTGTTTTCCAACAGTAAGACAGCTCCGATAGCTGTAATTATGAACGGCATCAGTCTTGGCTTTAACTCATTGCAGGGAAAATATCATCGGAGGGAAGGTGAGGCTGCAGGAATAAGGGAATGATTGGACCATCTATAACATCTGTGACATGCTATAAATATGGTTGAATTTTGGTTAAAACATTGACACGTGGCTTATTAACGAAACATAAAAGCAATCACTGAAGTTTGGAGTGGGAAAATGACTATTTTGTCATTTCAATAAAAATAATTAAACTTGATATTAAGAGTAATATAGTTTTTTTTATCAAGATTTATTTTGTCAGTCGTTTAATATTAAGTCACTAAATTATTATTAAAAGCAAAAAATTTTAAATTGATATTTACAAGTTTTTTTTTACTTTTTAAAATACAATAAAATAATTTAATTATTTTTAAAAACAAAATTTTTTGAACTTGTGTACAAGTTTTTTTTTTAATAATTAAATTGATTAAGGGTAATTTGATATTTTATTAAATATAAAATATTATTTAATAAACAAGTGTTAAATGTGTGTATTATACTGCCGACATGTGGGATATGCCTGGGTCTTTTGGGCTGCGGGTGATGGGGAATGTAGCTGTCAAACATTGGTTTCTAAAACAGTGTTTGAATTGTTGTGGTTGCCTCTCCGTTCTGGCGACGTGTCTAGCTAATAGATTATTGATGATTATTTTTTTAATTATGTTTTTTAAATTTTTATTTTTTACTCTTTAAATTTTCAATACAACACTTTAATTTGTTTTTTTTTAATTTATTTTTTTTTATTTTATGTGAGATAATTTATAAAATTATTATTTTGTTTTGAAATTTTTTTATCATATTTGATTTGTATTTTTTAGATTTCTATTTATTTTATTTGAAATAGTTTTTAAAATTAATTTATTTTTATGATTTCATTGTTTTTCATTTTTTTTCATATCAAATTTGATCGTTGTTTTTTCTATTGTTAATTTTTTTAATTTAGAAAAATTTTTAAATTAATTTTTATTTTGATTTTATATTTCAACATTGAAGTGGTGGGGAAATGAGTTTCTTAATTGAGTCTGGGTTTAGAATTATACGAGTTGTGAATTTGAAATATTAATCTAGATTTCAAAGATTTGCTCGGGTTTTCTAAGCAAATATTTTAAACTGATACATTTTTTTAAATTTAATTTATATGCTTATTATTAAGTATTATTATCCAAAAAAAATATAATTAATAAAATACAAATATCTTATTCGTTGAGTTAAATCAATTAAAATAATCTAGTGATTAAGACTGAATCCAATTGAAGTTTTATAAGAAATTTTAATATAATTTATGTGAAAATTATAATGATCCGAAATAAGCTCGTGGTGGCTAGCTGGAGGTTTTCGAAAAACGACGGATCAGCCACCTTAAGTATTCGGATAACTCCAAGACGGTGGTGGGTTTTTTTTCTCACCCAATACCTCCTCGGCATATCTTTCTTTTTTATCCCCAAATTCCTCTTCTCGTTTTATTCGTCCAGATAAGCATTTACTATACATGGCTTGGCAATATGCTGACTGGGAATCAATGGCTAGATGTCAGCCCATGACCTCCTCTTTCACAGGGTGTTTCTAGTTACAGTGAAACTTCATTTTTCTTTTATTTTTTGAGATGAATATAGTGAGATTTATATAAATACAAAATAGATAAAAAGATTAAGACAAGATCCCCGTCCTGGTTGCAGCCCGAGGGATCCAACATTGCTTGCATAAAGTAGACACAATTTCCCCTGGATCCAACTTTGCTTGCAGAGAAAGAAATGCGGCCATTGGAACTCGAGTCTCGAAAACAATGATCTATCTCCAGGGCTCTCCATCTTGATCCCCGTGGGTTTGTCGATATCAAGCCAGAAAACTTCTACGCCGTCCACAAATATTATAACAGATCTTATAGATACAAGAAAGACCAGCAGAGTCTGTCCGTTCGATTCCAGCATACATTCTCTACAATGCACTGATGAGACAGAAGGAAAGGCTCTTTTCTTTCTCAGAGCCGTGATTTTGAGACGAGAAGTTCAATATAAGTTTTTCTCAAGTATATATATTTGGAAGGCACAACTTTATTATAAGTGTGACGCCATTCTAATTTTAGTTTTAATTTTAATATCTTGAATTTATTATTTCCTTCTCTCGAGCAAAGTGATAAATACATTAAATAAATTTAATGAAAAGTCCAGTAACAAAAACTTTAGAAATTAAATATTTATAAATAAAATAAAAATAAATATTCAATTTATAAAATACTAAATATAAAAATATATTCAAGTTATGTCGAGCTGATCAAATTTAAAAAACATCAACCTGTCATCAGACCAATAATTTTTTTTTAATTTATTATCATATATAATATTCATATTATTTTATTTTTATAATTATGTTGGTAAGTAATGCAAATATTTTTTATTAGCCGGTTTTTTTTAACAGCCCGGTCAAGGCTATGAGCTCCATGGTTTGGGGAAAGGGCAGGGTGTTGATATCATATGAGCACAGTTTCCCAAGACGACAGCCCCGATGAATTTGCAGGCCTTTTTCAATTACCGATGTACCAGAATTTGGTCCCTCCGGAGGAGGTAATGTAACAGCTGAGGGATCTTTTCGATACATAGAGAGGCGCCTTGTTCCGTGCATCGTGATGAATTTTAACACTTGAAAAAACAAAGTAATGTGGTCAAGTACAAGCTACCTTTGCACCACCGACGTAGACACGTAGTTAAGTACTATTAGCAAATCAGCAATCAAATCGGGGGGGAAAAACGCAAGCAAAATATCCGAGTAGTAAATTACATAAAAACCGCTATTTATCCCTGAAAATACCGTCTTCAGCTGCTCCTACCCCTGCTCAAAACCCTAACGCCATCTTCTCTTTCGCCAATCACACACGCAGGGACAGAGACTGCAAGAAAAATCTCCACACACACAAAATCCCCAATTCGACCAATCAAGCAATCATGGCGACGCACTCACCAAATCTGGAGTGTCGCATGTACGAATCGCGATACCCAGAGGTGGACATGGCAGTTATGATTCAAGTGAAAAACATCGCCGACATGGGTGCCTATGTGTCTTTACTCGAGTACAACAACATCGAGGGTATGATCTTATTCTCGGAGCTTTCTCGCCGTCGGATTCGGAGTGTTAGTAGCTTGATTAAGGTTGGCCGCATCGAGCCTGTCATGGTCTTGCGTGTTGATAAAGAGAAGGGGTATATTGATTTGAGTAAGAGAAGGGTCAGTGAGGAGGATATTCAGACTTGCGAAGAGAGGTATAATAAGAGCAAGCTTGTTCACTCTATCATGAGACATGTCGCTGAAACTCTGGGTATTGATTTGGAGGTATTTTTTTTAGTTTTAGGGTTTTGGTGGTTAATTGTGTGGCATTTTGTGTTATTTTGAGTTCAGTTGAGTGAAATTCTAGGCAGTCAGTTAGTATAATGCGCTCTTATGTGGGTTTATGTATATAATGTTCGGTATCTGTCCGGATTTGGTTTTTTTCCCGATGTAATTGGAGGTTAATTTTTTGGAATTTGAATTGTTAGAGTTTCTGTTTATTGAAATTAAGGGATTGTTATGCTATATTTGTGCCTTTTTTTCATATAATAATTCTGTATTGTGTAAAGAAATTGAATGGGGTTTTATTATGTCTTTGTATGATGGTTTCTTGTTTCTGGTTGTGTTTTGCTGTCTGAAGACCACGAAGTGTTTTGATGTGTTACTTTTTAAGAAACCAGCAAATGGGTTTCCACATTGGCTGTAGTGCAAGGTTGCTTCTGGTTGATATTACATGAGGGAAATTTATTGGTGGTTGAACATAATTGAACCATTAGGATCATGGCTGTGGACATGTAAAAGCATTTGAAGCTCTCAGTTTGATTTGAGCATATCCTATTCAGATGCTCCTATAATGTCTTGTTATTGTTCATTAACATGCCTCTTTTCCAGAGTTCCTTTGAGTTCGTCATGGCCTGAGATAACAGTGTTGTCATGTTCAAGAATATGAATGCTTTCAAGTAGCGTTTGCCAAACTAAAACCAGTACATATTGCAGGAACTGTATGTCAATATTGGCTGGCCTCTGTACAGGAAATATGGACATGCTTTTGAGGTGAGAATTTGGAGCTCTTCATTTTGGAGATTTTTCCTTTTTGACATGTTATGCACTACTCAAGGAATTGACATGCAGGCATTCAAAATCATGGTGAATGACCCTGATTCAGTTTTGGATCCCCTCACTCGTGAAGTCAAAGAAACTGGCCCTGATGGACAGGAGGTAACCATTGTTTGGTGAAGTCTTTGACACATTCTTTCTGTTGATTACAGAGATTTCATTCACGGTGCAGGTAACCAAGGTGGTGCCTGCTGTGTCAGAGGAAATCAAAGAAGCTTTGATTAGGAATATCAGGAGAAGAATGACCCCACAGCCACTGAAGATAAGGGCTGATATTGAGATGAAATGTTTCCAGTTTGATGGTGTTCTCCACATTAAGGTCCAATTCACGTTCTTAGCTTTGCCTTCTTTTCCTGTGAACAGTGTTCGTGCACCTGACCATGTTTACTGTGGGTAGAATTTCTAGTTTCATGATGCTATTCCATATTACAAAAGCTACCTTTTGACTTTGCAGAATGCAATGCGGAAAGCTGAGGCCGCTGGAAATGCAGACTGCCCTGTGAAAATTAAACTGGTTGCCCCTCCACTTTATGTTCTCACCACACAAACCCTAGACAAGGTTAGCCTTATTCTGAGATTTATCTTGGGATGAAATAGAGAGCCTTGCATGATTATAGATTTAATTATTTTTTTTATTATGTAGGCTGTTGTGAAATTCCATGTACAAGTCCTAACTCCCAAGTGACTGCTAGTGTCATGCATAGAGAGAATGCTAATTGTAGTAATGCTCATGTCCAAATGCTGAATCTCTTTGCTTATATGTTCTTTGATGCTTTTATTCAACTTAGAATTGCAGTCTGAGATCTAATCAATTATACAATGATGCGCTAACAAATGATGGAGGATGTAAATATGTGCTCAAACTCCCCTGCTCTTGGGGTCACAGCAATACTTGCGCCCCTCGCCCCTCGCCCCTCGCCCTTTTCCCATTTCTTTTTAATTGCCTGGTCGGGGGTGATTAGCCAGCCTCATAAAGTTCAAGGCAGTTCATTTTCAGATTTTGAAATTGCCTATGTTGTGATTTGTTCAAGATAGCGAGTTGTCATTGGCATGGTAAATCAGCCTGCTGGGAAAAAAAGAAAGAGAAAAAAGAACTCTGACCATTTAGTATTTTTATCATGTACTGTCGCTTGATTTGAATTGAACTGTTTACTGAACTTTTTGTTGGGGCCAGAATGTTAAATGGGCTGGTGACTGTTGATGATTAGCTGTTTTACAGACCAGCATTCTGATTCCTATGATTTGTTATCAAGCTAGAATTGAAGGCCCTGTCAACTTTTTTTTTTTTAAAAAAAATGACTTGGAGACAATTATGGGATACTGTCATTATTGTGTATTTGTATGGCGCTGATGAAATGCTCTGATTTCTACTGGCCCGTGTAGGATCAAGGAATATCAATTCTCACCCAAGCAATTGCTGCATGCACTGAAGCAATAGAGGCGCAGAAAGGGAAACTTGTTGTGAAGGAGCCACCGAGAGCAGTGAGTGTCAATTTTTTCATCTGCTCAAGGGTTTTTATTTGTTTTGAACACTTGATGAAACTGGAATTCATCTCAGAATTTTTGGTGTCAGCCCATAAGGGCTTCTTTTTGGACAATTTATTTACTTCATTTATAACTTGCTTTCCATTCTGGGCTTCTCTGACTTGGTATGTTGTGGTTTAGGTGAGCGAACGAGATGATAAATTGCTTACCGAGCACATGCTTAAGTTGCGGAATGCCAATGAAGAGATCAGTGGCGATGAAGATAGTGAAGAAGAAGAAGATACGGGGTTGGGAGATGCTGATGTGGAGAACGCAGTAGGTATAATGGAGTGAAAAAGGCAGCGGAAACTGCTACTTTTTGTTTGGAAAATCATTTCCCCAATTTTTTGGACAAGGTTTTGGGGGAATTGTATTGATGAGTTTTTTTTACCAATTTACTGAATCATTGAGTAGATTTTAGGTGAGGATCCATAACTGCCTATTTATTTAACTGCTGAACAATTTGCTATTCTCTGTCGTCTTTCTCGAGTGTTATATCTTTTGCTCTGTTGCACAAGAATGGCCACTTGGATCGGGGCCTATATATATATATATGCTTTTGTTTAAGCTGCATATTCTGAACAATGTTGATGGTCTCACAAGCTCCGCCATTCTTTTTCTCGTAATCTTCCATTTAAGTGAAAAACTTGGCTAACAGAATAAGCGGGGATGATCTTAGAAAAAATAATAATAATGAAGGTAGAGAAGGGTGTAAAATACGACTGTCATTTATAGATTGGAAGGGTGGTTTTGCGCGTGTTAAATGGGTGTTCTTGTTTTTTTTTTTTTTTTTATTTAAAACCCAAGCCTTTGCCCGTGTGTTTTTTGAAATCCATCTTTGAAGATGGATGGTGTTTCTTAAAATAGTGTTTTTGAAAATAGTTTCCCTTGAAAATAAATTGAAATGAATTTTATTTAGATTTTTTATTTATTTTTAATACCAGCTTATTCAAATCATTAAAAAATATTAATTTAATATTTTTTAAATAAAAACTCTTTTAAAAAACATCTAAAAATAAAAACAAATGGAACGCCAACCCTCTTTAGAGCAAACTAGTTACATGACCCGCTCTTTAGAGCAAACTAGTTACATGACCCGCTTTTTAGAGCAAACTAGTTATATGACCCGCGTGATGTTGCAGGTTAATTTTTTTGCATAAAAAATATTAAAAAAAAATTAAGATCTAAAAGTGTTAGATTTTTCTTCAAAGCTGTACCCAAGAGTCTCGGGTTTGACTATAACATCTGACCTAAGAGTAATATTTATAATATTAATAATAATATTAAACTTGCATGACCCAAGTTTAAATGGGTTTGGCTGCAACGCCTGATCTAAGAGTAATATTTAAAATATTAATAATAACATTAAACTTGCATGACCCAAGTTTAAATGAGTTTTGCTGCAATACCAGACCTAATAGCCTTAGATGTGGGTTTGGTTGTAAGGTCGTGTAATAAAAGTATGATAATTAAATAGATTAATTAAAAAGAAAAAAACAATGAAGAAAAAGAAAAAAATCCGAATCAACTGTGTTAACCCTTCAAAGCAGGTTAACTCATCAAACCTTGGATTTGTGTCGTGAAAGTTTGATAACTAAATAGAAAAAAAAATTAACGGGTTACCCAGAATTAATTGGGCTAACCCGTCAAACCAGGTTAACTCGTTAAAGCCGGAATCCGTGTCATGAAAGTAAACTAAATTAAACAAAAAAATTAATGAAAAGGGAAAAAAACCAAAACAAACAAAAGATATCAACCTTTTCATTATGAATTGCACTGTACAGTTCACAGTCAAAGGCATAAAAACAGAAAAAAAAAACATTTCTCTAATTAGCCAAACCTAAGATAACTAAATAGAAAAAAGGCATCAAGCAATAAATAAATAGAAAAAAATTGCATATTAATGAACTAAATTAAATAAAAAATATTAATTCAAAAGAAAAAATAACAGAAAAAAACTTATAAGAAGAAAAAACTAATAAAGACAAAGAAAAAAAATATAAATTAACTGGGTTAATCCGTCAAACCTAAGATTCGTGTCATGAAAGTTTGATAATTAAATAGAAAAAAATTTAATATCAACAAAATAAAAAAAATAATTAAAAAAAAAAGATGGCAGCCTTTTTACTGTGGACTGCACTGTGCAGTCCACAGTAAAAGGCATAAAAAAAACTAAAGGTATCAACCTTTTCACTGTGGACTGCATACAATATTAAAAGATAAAATCGGAAGAAACAAACTAATGAGAAAAAAGAAAAAAAATATGAATCAACTGAGTTAACCCGCCAAATCAGGTTAACCCGTTAAACCTGGGATTCGTGTCATGAAAGTATGATAATTAAATAAAAAAAGATTTAATATTAATGAACTAAATTAAAAAAAAAGATTAATTAAAAAGGAAAAAAGCAAAGAGAAAAAAACCTACAAGAAGAAAAAAACTAATGAAGAAAAATTTAAAAAAAAATCCGAATCAACTGGGTTAAACAATCAAACTTGGGATTCGTGTCATGAAAGCCTGATAATTAAACAGAAAAAATTTAATATTAAGAAACTATAGACAAAAAATAAAATAAACTAAAGGCATAAACTTTTTCACTGTGGACTGCACCGTGCAGTCCACAGTAAAAGACTTAAAAAAAAGAAAAAGGAAAAAAAAACAAAGATATACGCCACGAGTTATTTTTTTTCTTGTATAAAAAATATCAAAAAAAGGCTAAGATCTAAGAGTGTTAAGTCTTTCTGCAAATATATACCCAACAATCGTGGATCTAGCTGGAAAGCTTGACCCAAAAGTAATATTTATAATATTAATAATAATATTAAACTTACGTGACTTAAGTTTAATTGAGTATGACTGCAATACCGAATCCAAGAGCTGTGAGTTTAGCTATAAGTTCGTGTCATAAAAGTATGATAATTAAATAGATTAATTAAAAAGAAAAAAACAAAGAAAAAAAACCATTAGGAAGAAAAAAATTAATGAAGAAAAAGAAAAAAAATCTGAATTAACTGGGTTAACCCTTCAAACCAGGTTAACCCGTCAAATCTGGGATTCGCGTCATGAAAGTTTGACAACTAAATAGAAAAAAAACAATTGATAGGTTTACCAAGAATTAATTGGATTAACCCGTCAAACTAAGTTAACTCATCAAGCTCAGGATACATGTCATGAAAGTCTGATAATTAAATAGAAAGAAATTTAATATTAACAAACTAAACTAAACCAAAAAAATTAATTAAAAAAAAATCTGGATTAACTCGTTAAACCAGGTTAACTCATCAAACTCGGGATCCATGTCATGAAAGTCTGATAACTAAATAAAAATAAAATTAACATTAACAAACTAAATTAAACAAAAAAAATTCATTAAAAAAAACAAAAAAAAATTATTATAGTATAATATAATATCATAATAATAATTATTATAATATAATAATTATAATAATATACTCATTTACTTTTTGGTATATAATATAATATAATATAATATCAGAATAATAAAAATTATAATAATATAATATATTAATAATGGGAAAAGTTTAAAAGGCATGACAAAGCTACAATATTTTTTCCACGCCTTTTAGAGTATTGTTAATGTGTTTACGATATATAGATTTTCAAAAAGACAAGTGTTTGTTTTCGTAAGTGGGATATTTGACCCTGTTTATTTGCTGGGAAATAGTTTTTTTTTTAAGTGAATTCCGGGAAAATATATTATTTTTTGATGTTTGATAGTGTAATGAAAAATAAGTTGGAAAACACTTTCTAGTGTTTGGTTATGTCATAAAAAATAAGTTGGAAAATAACTTATTAATGTTTTATTTTTTAAAAGTTTATTAAAATAATGAGTAACAGATCTTACAAATTAAAAAGTTGAATGAAAATGAAATTGAATTTTTTTTATATAAATTATCTCAAATAAAATAAATAATAATCAAAATAATAGAGATCAAATCTAAAAAATAAAAAAAATTGAAAGATAAAGAAATTAAAATAATAATAATAAACATTTCATAAATTATTTTAAATAAAAATAAGTAACAATCATAAGAATGAGAATCAAATTTGATAGATAAAACATTTTAATGAAAAAATAATAAGGGAAAAGCAAATAACAATTATAAAAATGAGGACCAAAGTTAATATAAAAATTAAATTCTAAGGGACGAAATTGAAAAACAAATATTCAAAACAAAATATATATAGTAATCAAAAGTTTGAGGACCAACTTTGATATAATCAGTAAATAATATGATATTTCTAAATTTTTCACAACTTTCAAAAAATATTTTCCGCCCAAAATAAAAGGAAAACACTTTCTTAGAAATCAAGTTAAATTTTTTTAACCAAAAAGTGTTTTTCATTAACCGAAAATTTTTTTTTATTGATTAATTTTTTTAATAATAAACAAACATAAAAAAATTTTAAAAATAATTTTTTAAAAATTACTTTTCGTAAAACAAACGAAACTCTGAAAACTTCTCCAGTTATCTAGAAATGGGAAAATGGAAAACATGCTTTCCCAGGAAAATAGTTTTCATTTTTAATTTTAATTAGTACTAGCTTGTAACCCGCATTATGGATAAGATTTTAATTTAATTTCCAAGAAGGTATCACCATTACATGTGTGTTTTTAGGTATTATGATTTTTTTAAAAATCAACAAACGAAAATATATTATTTATGATTGATAAAATAAATTAAAAAAAAATATATAAACTGATAAATAAAAAAGAACTGTTAATATTAATTGATTCATTGTTCTTATTGCTTAAAAAACCTACAATAAAAAAGTGAGATTTTTTTTTAAAAAGCACGTACGAATGTTTCTAATTTCAAAAATATTTTCAGCCAAAAACGTCTCTAAACTGTTTTTTCACGAAAGTGAAGATGTGAATTTCATATAGAAACTAGAATGGGTATTCACAACCATGTGAAAGGACCGTATAAATGATTAACTATATATAATTAGTTCGTCTTGAAAATGTAGAATGTTAATTTCTTCTCTCCTGGTTTCAAGTAACTTAGTTATGGAATATACTTTATTTTTCCTCTACCAACTTATATATCAATTAAGCTAAATCCTTTTTTATGATTTTTAAAATACATTTTAATATTAGTTTGATATATTTAAAAGAATAAAATTTCACAGGTATAGATCTTAAATTTGAACAAAATATATTAGCTAAAAATACATGTATAAACCTGAAAAAAATCAAATTAAAAAACCTATATCGATGTAAATTTAACATGAAATTACTGAAATATTAGAGTTTAATTATAAATATTTTTTAAAATATTAAACGTTAAAAAGGAGAAAGAGAAATTAAAAAAGTATAATGTAATAACAAAAAACACGGATAAAAGAAACCCAAAACTAGTTAACCCATATCTGTCTCTAAAATAGAAACAAATTCGTATTTGTTTTTATTTTTTAATAAAATAAAATTATCTCAAATACCTAGTTAATATTAAAAGGCTAAATTTCTCAATCATAGTTTTATTGATAACAAAGTTTTCATTGGATGCTAAATTTTTTTATAGTGGTATTTCCTAAATTAATATCAAATATTTAATAAAGAGGGATATTTTAAACTAGATTCTAACTTCTTTTTTTCAATGTTATGATAAATTTCCATTACGTTGGATTCTTTAATTCAGTTTTTTTCATTTTCATATAAATCTTTTTTTTTTTAATTTTTTTTTCATGTAGTGATCTTATTAATCAATCCATTGATTTCTAAAATATATCACAAATAGAAAAGTATCCATAAAAAGAAATGTATAACAACAAAATTCATAAGAAAAACAAAAAAATATAAGTGTAAATTAAAGTCTTTTGTAGTAAAAGATTTCAGACCTTTTATCTCGCACGGGCGTGGACATTGACAAAAACATTACTACTAAGAAACATTTAAATTCAGTTTTTTCTTTGTCCAATACGCATGATGTCACGTGAAAGTTTTCGAAATCTCTTTTTATTTAATTATATATGATTATTAAAATAAATATTCATAAAAAATATATTAATGGTTAAAATCCTGTAGGAAAAATGTACTGTCTTTAGTGAAAACCATCTCTTTTCATTCATATATATATATATATA
>Ga0325410_1000867_pt1 | contig 32398 bp, 17 predicted proteins | sample PopdelMetagenome_16_FD_206182 | JGI IMG/M metagenome (GOLD analysis project Ga0325410, IMG submission 206182) | Populus deltoides microbial communities from Bellville, Georgia, United States - Xylem-PdIQD-R3 | ecosystem: Host-associated > Plants > Phyllosphere > Stem > Wood/Secondary xylem...
ACCTTGTTAGTCCATAAATTAACATGAGCCCAATTAAAAGAGAAGAGGGAGAAGGGTCTTTGTTTTAAATGTAACGGTAAGTGGAACTCGGACCACAAATTATTTCACATTAACTCTAGAATAAAGGTAAATGTTTCAAACAAATTCGTTAGTAATTCAGCTTGGTGGTTGAGACATGGTTTTAGGAGTACAATAATTAAAGGAGTTGGGCCTAATATTATGGGATTTCGCAGCACTTACTATAGAGTTCAATTTAAAGGGGTCAAAGGATATGTTAAGTGGGCTGAAGGTTCAAGAGCTAGAAATTGATTCTAATCACTATAAAATTTATTGATTATAGGGCCCTTGGTCTTTCTAAAAGAGCTAAGAAAAGCATAGGGCCTTGGTCTTACAGATCTGGAGTTTGGAAGTAAAGCCTAAACCCACTAACTTAAAAATATAATCACTATAAAATTTATTGACATGAGCTTAAAAAGATGCCACTTACCGTAAGTCATGATCATTCTATAATACTTAAAAAAAAAAAAAAAAACCTTTAGAAAAAACATTGTCAGCCAAATAAAATCTTAAACTTTGATTTAATTTTGACCTGATCGGGTTGGCCTAACCGAGTTAACCCGACCAAGCTGACTTGACTAGGTTGACCCAAAATATTTGATTTATTTGGTTTGAATAGAAACCAAACCAAATACATTGATTTAACCCAAAAACTAAACCAAAACTAAAACTTAAAACGAATCAAACTTAAAAAAAAAACACAAAAATCTTAGACCAAAAACTAATCAATCACGAAACATCCACGGAAAACCCAAAAACATGCATCACAAATTAGACCACATAAAATCAAAACAAAGACATGCATGCGAGTTACATGATTGATCTGCAAGGGAGAATCAATGCGATTAGATATGTTGGAAATCATACAAGGATCCCTAATCTAGCATCCATTTATTTCGATTATCAAAGAATCAACACGATTTTGTCAAAATGAGTTTCTGTTCAAAACCGAAACCCTATGATTAAAATCCCTAGAAACTTGTTATTGATGCAAATAAACCCTAAATTATTTACTAGTCAAGTTGCTCTAATGGTTTAGTGCAAAGAATTGAACCAAAATTGGTCCAAATCATGAAGATAAGATAATGTTCTTCCCAAGAACACTACCTTAGAACCCAGAAAAATACCCAGATACACCCAGCACTGTCAAACCCCACAAATGACCTTATAGGCCTCTAAACACACTGCTTATGGTTCTCACAAACCACATTATCAATACCAAGTATAGTTGAATAAAAAAACTAACAAACAATAACAAATCATCAAAATTATACAAGGTGTTCCATTTAAAAAAACCTTTCAAGTCCGAGCAGCCAATATATTCAAGTAATTTGGAATCAAAATTGCTTTTCTAAACATATATTGGTCATGAACACGCTCTGTAAACCAAGGATTAACAATATTTCTTCACAATGCATTAATCAAACTATCAAAAACTAAAAAAAAAATTGTTTTATAAAAACAACTTAACTAGAAAGCTTTTATTACATTGAAAATATAAAACACATCCAAAAAATGATTTAGAAAACAACATCAACCACAAAATAAAAAATCACAACAACAAAAAGGCAAACACAACCCTACTTTTCAAGCATTCCAAACTTCATTTCCATGTTTGTAAACATAAATACATACCAAATAACCAAAAAAAAAAACTTAAGCAGGCATCATGGACTCCCTATTCGATTAGAAACTTCATCTCCATGTCTTGCTTCACAAGGTTGTTGCTCTTTCAAAGCTTAAGAAATCCTTGTGTTAAGCTCGTGAACCTTCGCACTTAGTTTTTTTTTTATCATGATTTTTTCTTCTCCTCCCCTTCCCCTCCTTTTTTTTTCCTTTCTTCTGCCTTGATTTTCAAGGGGTATTAATAGGGTTTTAAGCTAGGATTTAATAAAAGATTGATCCTCCTTCATCAAAGCATGCCCTCTAATTATAATAGGATATTTTTTAGGTATATTTTACAGTTGTGAGCTTTGTACTTATACTGGTTTTACATTGGTGATTTTGCAACAAACTTGGTTTTTGGAGATTTTGGTGATTTTTTTCAAACTTGGAGACTAAGAAGCTTATTTTTTGCCTTTACATCTTGAGAGAAATGTGGTCAGCCTTTGATAAAAACCCACTAAGAAGACTTGAAGAGTGAACAAATGAAAAGGATTAGTTGCGAAATGAGTATCTCAATCAAGGCTAATTGGGTTAACCAATTTCGAGGCTTTTTCGAAGCAACTCTGATGTAAACATCATTGTAGACCACCTGAACTTGGTATAAGATAACCATACCGTTTGATATCCATTCTTATTCATTTTGAAGGTATGTAGCTCCACAATCATTCGTTTAAAGGTGCCAACTCGATCAGCCGAGAATCTGAAAATACAATGATGTCTAATTAGGGACAAGATGTTGTTGAGTTCATTGAAGAAAATGAGATGTAAACCTTTGATGAGAGTAACTGATCTTTGTAGAGGGGGTGTTTCTCAGTTTAATCATGGTGGTTATAACTCAAGAAGTAGTTGGAGACGCCATATTTATTCACCTGAAAATGCCTACTTGATCAGCCAAAATTGCTAAAGAAGAAGCTAAATGATGATCGAACAACGCATCGTCTACGTTAAACCCAAGAAATTAAGGTTTTTAATTTAGGATGTTATAAAATTTAATTTAGTCTCTATTCTTCTAATTGCTTTTAATTGCAACTGTAATTTCCTCATAAACTCTTAATTTCATGCAATTTCACCCATTCCAAACTCAATTGCTAACCCTAAAGTTCACCGCCTATTTCATTTTAGTCCTTGGTTATAAAATTGTGCATTTTGACCTTCAATTGATCAACAAACTTTTAATTTCTTTAATTTGGCCCCTGACTTAATAAATTTCAACCCCTGCTTTCATGCGCCCTTTTCAGTTTGGTCCTTGATTTTAGATTTCTTTAATTAAGTCCCTTGTTTCTCATCAAACTTCAATATTTATGCAATGAAGCCCTTGATTTGACCAAATTAACTCTTAAAAATTACAATTCGACCCACAGACTTTAATTTCATCCGATTAAAGCCTAAATTAACTTAAAAATCAATTTTTCTTACAATTAAATCCTTAATAAAATTAATTAAGCCTTCTAAAATTCTTATTGAGTCATTACCTATGCAAATTTGTATTTCTTTACACCAAATAAAAATATTTTCACCAATGGGCCCTTTTGTCAATCAGAATTAAGATGTTAATTTTGTCAATCTCATATGTTTTGGTCTCCCAACTTTTTCACTTGTTATTTTAGTAATTTACCACCAACTTGGACAATATTTTAGGTTTTTTTCTTGTATATCCTCTTGTATTTTGGATTTTTTTTCCTATTTTTTTCTTTTTTCTTGATTTTTATGGCGTTAAAGGTGAGTAACAACATATGTCCCTTCTTCGTAATGTTTATGAAGCAAAATCTCATCAAGGTTTTGCATTGTGAGCTTGTAATGAAAAAATATATGTCGGTCTTGTTGGGTAATCCACCCATCTTGGAATTCTAAAGAATTTACTCTTTTTTAAAAAAAAAATTGGTTTATTTTCACGGGTGATCTACCTTTTTTCAAATTCCAAAAGAATTTCAACAAGCCTCTATGCTTTCTTGAAATTAGTCTATTTTCACGGGTGACCTGACCATTTTGAAATTCAAGAGTTGGCCTATTTTTATAGGTGACCTACCCTTTTCAAATTCCAAATACAAGGATCTACATCAGATCCTTCCAAAAATTTTCTAAAACAAAACACCCTTCAAGGGTAAACTCTTAAAATGAGTTCTTTATTTTATCACCTTAGATATCTACACTCTATGAATGGGATGTCTTTGTCATTCATTGGCTTTCATTCACCCATGCAGATTTCACTGCCTTTCCTCTTAATTGGTGAATCTTGCTCCAACACTATTTCAAAGTTGAGGTTAAACCATATGTAATGCATGCCTTTCGAAACAAGGTCCTCTTTATTCTTTATAATTTTGTTTTTGTTACCGAGTGTTGTAATTTCTGAGGTGGTCTCTTTGCTGGCTTACCCTCCCAGTTTACTCGAGAAAGTTCATGCGAGTTACTTTCAAATCTTGAGTGTTGAGTTAACTTTGTAGCCTTCTTCTTTATGAGTATTTTGCCCGTGGTAAATGCTATCACATTTGTCTTAAATAGGAATGAATTAAAACTCCTTTTCTTATGACAATGTTGTTTTTTGTGCGCATTTCCAAAAACTTGTGACATATGCTTTGGTTTTTATTTTAGGGTGCTTTCCTCAACAAAAATTTCACAAGATTTACTTTGTCTTTTCAAAAACCTGAGATTTTTCAATGTTGTGTCAAATAACTATGTTCATCTAACTCTTATGATGTGTATTAATCTTTGAAGAAAGGTATTTCATCATGGTGATTTGGTTTAGAAAATGACCTATTTTTTTCTTAGGTTAAAAAAAGGGATCAAATACTTGTTTAAAGTCTTGTGTTTGGACTTTCTCAACATGAACAAATACGAATAGTTATTCACTGTCTCATAACTCTAATAAATGGTCCCTTACATTTTGAGAGCACTATTTATCAGTGTAAACCCACTTGCTTGATTAGAATAGACTTTTCAAGGCATGCAATGAAGGTTGAGTTCCATGGCTACCAAAGAAAAGGAGTTCACAAGTTCAAATTGTGTTTGAGGGTTTTTATAGGCATGTGATCACTTTCACTCCTTTATGCCTTTTCCTTCTCTTTTTCTATTCTGCCAACATATGCTATGCTATCAAAATTTTCGCTTTTAAAAGTTAAGATAAGGGGTCTTTCTAGGTTTTTCTTTTCACTTTAAACCTTTGATCGAACACCTAATCAACTTTTCTTTATTGAAATCTCTTTATCTCTCATATCAAGATACCAATGATCTTTCCTATTCCATTTAAAAGCTTCTTAATAATTTTCCTTTTCTTTGATCATCGAAGTTGCATGAGAAGCTTTTGTTTTTTTTTCTTAGATATTCATGTGTCTATTCAAGATTCATCATTTAGCAAAGACCCCCTTCTTATTAGGCTTGTTGAGCTTTCCTATTCTATGACCTTAATCAAGATCTTATGGATTCCGTTCATAAGTATTCTATCTTTTTAGGTTTTCTTACCACTTTCTCATCGTTAATGGACATTCTTAAATACCTTCATTCTCATTATTTTATAAATACTTGCCCCCTAGTATGAGGCATGATCGTAGCCAGGGTTATTTTATAAAGGAAAATAACTCCACTTCAGCTCAAATTAGGATTGCAAGGGACATATTCATCTCTAGAGGATATAAAAAATGGTCTTTCCTTATTTCTAGAAAGATTGCTCAGGATTGATATATTTTGACCTCATTACCGTAGTAATTTGCACATAATTGTTTTGCAAGTTCATAACTCATAAAAACTTCATCGTCATTATTTCATGTAACTTTTGCACAACAAACTTTGATGGTTAGGTCATCCATTTGGGTTTCTAAGTATTTAGCCATCTCCTAGGAAGTTGCTAGGTGAATCATTGCTTTTGACAAATCATTGATTTTTCTTAAAATCATTAACCAAAATCAAATATTGAAATCCTTTGTTTGAGAGAAAATGATTTTTGAATTTTTTTTTTGTTGAGCCTTTTGAAATCATTTGCAAAATACATAAGATGTAACGAGAATGAATAGCCAAACTTTATTGATTTAAATAAGATGAGTACACTACGTATAGTATTTCTTTACAGAGTTAGAGTTCACAAGCTTAGGCAAGTCGTCTCCATCCATTCTTGTCAATAACAGAGTTCTTCTAGAGAATGTTTTCTTCACTACATGTAGGCCTTCATAATTGGGTGCCCACTTACTCTGATCTTCGCCGAGTAGAGGTAAGATTTTTCTCAACACTAGATCTCCTTCTCAAAATACCCTAGGTTTAACTTTCTTGTCATATACTTTAGCCATTCTTCGTTGATACAACTGATGATGGCAGATTGCAACTAAGCTCTTTTCATTGATCAGATTTAACTACTCGCATCTCATATTGACCTAATTAGCTTCTTTAAGTTTTGATTCCAACAGTACCTTTAGAGATGAGATTTCTGCTTCTAACGGCATTACTGCTTCCATCCCGTAAACATAGAAATAAGGTGTAGCTTATGTAGATGTCCTTATTGTGGTGCAATATGCATGTATAGGAAAAGGGAACATTTCATACAGGTCCTTGTATGTGATTATCATCTTTTATATAATCTTTTTTATATTTTTGTTGACAATTTCTATAGCATTGTTCATCTTTGGCTTGTATGGAGATGAATTTGAGTGCTTGATTTTCTATTTTGTGCAAAGTTCTACTATCATTCTTTCATTGAAGTTCTGATAATTAGTAGCCATGATTTTTTCAGGTGCTCTATATCGATAGATTAAATCTCATTCAATGAATCTTTTTACTACTTTCTAGGTGACATGAGCATATGAACTAGCTTCCACCTATTTTGTGAAGTAGTCGATGTAAACCGATGTCCATAATTGGCTTTTGGATTGACAAACCTAATTACATCAATTCTCCATTTTGCAAATGGCCAAAGAGATGTCAAATTGATTAAAGGAGTTGGAGGCACATTTATCTTATCACTGTACACCAGCCATTTGTGGTATTTTCTGAAATATTTTATGCAATCCCTTTCCATGTTCATCCAGAAATACACCGACCTATGTATTTGGCCGTCATATGTCTACTAGCATGAGTTGCAAAAATCCCTTTGTGAACTTCTTGGAGCACTTTTTTTTTTTACTTCTGTCCCATCCAAACATCTCAAGAGCATTCCATCAGATGACCTTTTATATAACACTTCTGCATCGAGGTAATAATCCATGGCTAACCTTCACATGATTTTCATATATGTATTGGATACCCCCAGGGGATACTTCCGGTGATGCATAAAATATTTGATATCATAATACCACAGATTCCCATCCACTTCTCCTCTGACTGTACAGCAGCGAGCTAAAGAATTTTTTTACTTCAATACTTATGGGTTGCACTATATTCCCACAATCAACATTATCCATGAAAGATAAATTGGCCAAAACATCAACAAATTGATTTTTGTATCTTTCTATATGAGAGAATTTTATCTCATCAAATTCTTTTGCTAGTTTAAATATATATTCTTGATATGGCCCCAGTTTCTCATATTTTATCTATCATTCTCCTTTCACTTAATAGATTATCATCATTGAGTCTCTTCTTTATCTTCAATTATAATACAACTTTTAATCCTATGATGCAAGCTTTATACTCAATTGTATTATTGGTGCACTCAAACTACAACTTGATCAAAACAAGGTATTGTCTTCCTTTAGGAGAATTATCACTGATCTTGCCTCATTGCCATATATATTTATTGCTCCGTCAAAGTACATTGTTCACTAGTCTAGTTCTTCTTCTTTTTCTACTACCAGCACATCTTCATCTGAGAAATAAAAACTCAAAGGCTCATAATCTAAAATTGCATTGTCTACCAAATGATCAGCGTTAACACTTCATTTCATGGTTTTTCTTGTCATGTACATTATGTTATACTCAGCTAACAGAATCTGGAATCTTGCTATTCTTTTTGGTAAATAAGGTTTTTCAAAGAATTATCTAAAATAATTTATTTTTGAAATCAGCCATGTAGTATAATATAACATGTATTATTGAAGTCATTTTGCAGCCCATAAAAGTTGTCGAAGCCATGTAGTGTAATATACCATTGTATATATGTACCGCAATTTGTGAACTTCTTACTCAGATAATAAATTGCTCTCTCTTTTCTACCACACTTATCATATCACTCGAATACACATCCTATTGCTTTTTTAGTTGTTGTAAGATGTGGAATCAATGGTTTGCCAAGCACGGGAGGCACTGATAAAGGTGGATTTTGCAAATACTACTTGATTTTATCAAAAGTTTCTTGGCATTCCTCATTTCATTCCCTAAGATTTTTCTTTTGAAGGAGTTGAAAGATTGACTCACAAGTTAATGTCATCTGAGATATAAACCGAGCAATGTAATTCAAATGACCAAAGAAACCTTTTACTTTTTTTTTTGTTTTAAGAGCTGACATGACTTGAATTGCTTTTACTTTATCAGGGTCAATTTCAATACCTTGGTTACTCTCCACAAATCCTAGAAGCTTTTCAGATTTTACCCTGAATGAACATTTTACAGCGTTGAACTTCAACTGATACCTTCTCAACCTTTCAAACAGTTTTCTCAGATTCTAACAATAGTTTTCTTCATCTTTGGATTTAGCAATCATGTCACCAACATATACTTCAATTTGTTTATGCATCATGTCATGGAATAGATTTACCATTGCACTTTGATCAATGGCTCTAATGTTTTTCAATTCAAATGTTGTCACCTTGTAGCAAAAAGGATCCCCACGGAGTAACAAAGATTGTCTTTTTTATCTTTGTTGGCCATTTTAATCTGGTTGTACCAAAAAAACCATTTATGAAGTGGTAAGTTGAGCTTCACAGTGCATTATCAATCAGAACATCGATGTGTTGCAAATGAAAGTGTCATCTTTTGGGCTTGCTTTATTTAAAACTGTGTACTTTACACATACTCTGATTTTGTCACCTTTCTTGAAAACTACTGCTATGTTAGATACCTATTATGGGTACCTAATCACCTCTAGAAAACCAGTATCTCATCACCATACCTGGATGAGTTCTTTGTAGTTTTTACTTCACAAGTATACTTTTTTATTTTAATAGCACCTTATGTACTGCAATATTAGTATCTAAACCATGCATATCCACGTAGACCAAGCAAACACATCAATATACTCGTGTAGTAGTAAGATCAAAATTTTTTTTACTAACAGTGATTAGATTCTCTATTTTCAATTCTCTTTCATTCTGCCTTGTACCGATATTAATTGTCTGTAACTCTTTTTTTGTCGATTTTCAAGCTTGCTCTGATTGTTCTACTAGCCTAGCGAATTCTTTTGCATCACCCTTTTCCCTTTCATTTTCTTCCATTGCAATTATGTACTCATCAAAATTTAGACATTCATTCTTAGTGCAAGGTGCTCGTGGTTTTGTGGACGATCTGCTTTTAGATTTCTTGAAGGCAGAAGGTGTTTCGGTGTAAATGTGTATTTTTCAAGGATAAAGAAACAGGGAAATTTCTGAAAATACATGATCTTATTAATAAAAAAGAAGAAGCTGAACTATAATGAAAACCATATGTTGACATCTTGATCCAAGATTACCAATTTGGTATGAAAGAAAAGAAAACACAAAAACACAAAAAACATACAATAAAGACATTGCCATTTACTTTATGAAGACTATAGGAGCCTCTTGGGTCACCTAATTTTAGAACCTTTCACCACTTGCTAGTTTTCGCAAAAAGGTCTTTACAAACGTTTCTTCTATGGTACGGATAGTTAGTTGCGATAACAACTCTTATTTTTCTACAACCTTTATTTTCTTATTGCAACTCTTGACCTTATTGTCATCTTGTTTTAATGTGTTGATACCCATAACAGCCAAGACTTGGGTAGGGACATCCGTCATATCTTCAAAGTGTATTACATAAGCAGCTTTGAGGAATGATACCTAGATCGGGGGGATGTGAATCTCTTCCTCTTTTAGTTTCTTTCTTTCTAGTCTGACCAACCTTTTTTCTCATTTAATATCAACATCTTATTTTTATAGTCTTTCTTTATAAGTTTAAAGTCGAGCTCAAATCTCTAATTTGTAGTCTTCAACCTTATCGAACTTATCCTCTCAGGATTTCCAAAGATAGGATCATACTGGAAATGAAGTCTATGCTTTAGGAAATATTTGGTCATCATTATTGCGGCTATAGAAGTTACTGGTTTTCTCAATACTGTGTTTTTTACACCCATTCTGCATTAACAATTTTAAAAGCATGAAGATTTCCATTTTTATTCCTTTCAGCTTCTATATAAGGAACTACCACATTCTGCACCACTGCCAAGGTCTCTTCAGCCTTAACTATCACCAATGTTCCATTCTTAATATAGTTCAAATATTGATGCAAAGATGATACCACTGTGTCAATGGTATGTATCCACAGACTTTCTAATAACATGTTGTATGACAGGTGGATGTCAATTATTTGCAAGGTTACTAAAATCACTTGTAGGCTAATGAACAACTCTATTTCAATGGTCCCCACCATTTTCCTTGGGGAACCATCATAAGCCCAAGTTGTCATGATGCTTGGCAGCATATGCGTTTAATCGACTAGTCTTTCATCCAACAAATGCTTTGGGAATCCATTTAAAGTTGAATTGTTGTCCACCAATACTTTGCCAATGGTGCAATCATTGCACCGTACAATGATTTATAGAGGTTTATTATGACTTGTTCCTTTACTATCAAACTCGTCTTTAGTGAGACAAATGTAATTTGTCACATGAACTCTTCCAATTAGATGGTTCATGGTTCTTTGGGCCATATCTTGGGGAACATATACCTCGTTCAACACTTTTTACAGCGCATTGTGGTAGGGCTAGGAACTCAAGATAAAAGACAACAGGGATATCCTTGTAGAGGTTTTCTTCAGCTACTCTACAACACTATACTCATTGTGTTTCATCAGTTTTAGGAATTCACCAGCTTCTTCCACACACATGGGTTTATTTATTTCCATATCTTTGATGGTATCTATAACCTCTTTGCCTTTGGCTTTTCATTGCCTTTTTAGTTTTTTAGGTGTAAAACACCTGCCACTTCGAGTTAATCCATCAATATCATTTTGAAACAGAAGAGCATGAACCTTAATATTGAGAGAATTTCCATAATTATGAGGCAATGCATTATAGTTCTCATTATATATAACAACATGCCTAGTTAAGACGAGCTTTGGTGGACCGCTATTGGTATATTGAAATCTACACATCTCTGTTTTTTTCCTTTAAAAACTTATCATGCCTACGACATCATCCTTTTATTTATTCTCTATTTGTAACAAACCACAAGTCATCATTTGTATCACCTTCTGGTGAAACTCTTTATATTCATCAATGTTATGTCTCATTGCTTTATGGAACCTACAAAAACTGTTACTCTTTCTTGAACCTGATTCATTTTTTGTTGGGAAACATCCGACTTGCACTAACATGTCATATAACCTATCCATTATTACCCTTAAAACCTTCATTTTCTTTCTTCCAAACTTCACAACATTTATTCCCCACTACTAGAAGAATGATTAGGCAAGAGTGTTAGAATTGATATTGGTGGTATTTTCAAAGGTTATCCATCATGCCTTGAATAATTGCAAAAGCAAATATCGATATCGTGGTCAGGGTTTCTCATATGGTACTCATTAGTTAGATCTGGTTTGTACCAATTTAGAAAGACAATCTTTAGATGTGGAAATGCGAGAGGAGCCAGATGACCTATGCTTAGCAATTTTGCACATATATCTCCTAAGGGCATGGGTAGAGGTGAAAGTTGTTCTTGGTTTCTTTTATAGGCTCTTCTTGGATTGTTTTCAACTTGGTTTTATAGCAGGTTGGTGGGTTGGTTTACCGGAAGAGGCTTAGCAATAAGAAAATGGGGTTTGGTAGCTTTGGCTTTGGTAATCCTTTTTACCTTTATATCTTCCTTCCACATTGTTCACCTTTACATCCTTTTTTCCTCCTAATAAACTCTTTCTTCTTGGTAAGTTTTGATATTCTACTAACTCTTATCCCTTTGTTTTATTCTCTCAACAATAACATCATAAAAATGTTGGGGCAGAGCTACCTATTAGATGCTTATAATATGAGGACTTGAAAGCATCAACGAATAGAGTCACCATCTTTTTCTCTAACAAAGGTGATTGTACATGCATTTCCTTATCTTTCCACCCATAAGTGTGCTCCCTTACGTTTTCCTTATTGCTCTTCTCCATCACTATCAAGCTCATTTAGTCTAGAGCGATGTCAATATTGAACTTGTATTATTTCAAGAATGCATCAATAAGATCACTTCAATTCTTGACCCTAGTGTTATCCAAGATCATGTACCAGCTTAACACATAACTGGTTAAGCTGTCTTTGATGAAATAGATGAGCAACTTCCCATCGCATATAACTTCTACTATTTTTTTGCAGTATGACCTCAAATGCATATAAAGGCATTCTGGTCTTGTATACTTGATAAATTCTAGCACCTTAAACTTCTTGGGCACCACTACACCAAGCATATCTCAATTGCACCAAGCATATCTTTCCTCTCAGGCGGCCTACTTATCTTGTTTGGGACGATCAAAGCATTTAACCTCTTGGGATCCCTCTATTGTTAGATTTATTATGGTCGGCACTTGAGCAGGCATAATCGGACAAGTTATTGGAATGCTCGATGTTCCTTGTGGTCTAGTAATAGGTTTGCCCCCAAGTTTTATGAGTTGAGGATAACTGAAGCCATTGACGGTGGTAACATGATTGGCTGCTAACTGGATATCCCTTCCCAAACCGCGCTCGCAAGATTTGTTTGAGTAAGCTAGCCATCTGAGCCATATTATTCTTAACATCTTCCAGCACTTTTTGGCAGTGGGCCTCAATGTAAGCTCTCTCTTCGTTCTTCATCCTTTTACAAAGCATGGTATTGTAGACTCTAACAATGATTCCTATATTTCAAATACCTACCATGCACATTCCATAATTCATAAATGTATATGGATGTATGATTATGCATGATGATGTATGTTGGATATGGATTAGCTATACCCCAGGCTGATATATAGCCACCAATCTTATATAAACAGGTAGGCTTTTGATCCTTTCGTAGTTGTCAAGACAATTTAATCTGAGCCAATGCTTAATAAAAATACACTCATCACAAAGAAATATTGCTTAAAAGGTTAGATCTAAGACCTTTTCATTAATACTTGATGAAAACTTTTATATTTGAAAGCTACTCTACTTATCATCATCGTTTACAGGGAAAAAGGGAAAGCCTTTGTTTTATATATCCCTAAGAAAAGTATCAATCTCAGTCATGCTTTGTTGATATTGATGGACATCTCTTCTAATCTACTGAGCATTGTGGCAGATTCTTCGGGAATAGATAGAGGCTCAGTCAATCTGCTCATTCATGTTTTTCATTTTCTCCAAGACTAACATGTTGTTCAAATTCAGTTGATTATTGTTGGTGTCAATCATCTGGTTGTGGCAATCGAGCAATCTGTTCTTTTCTTCTAAATATTTTGTCTTGGCCTTTTCTTTGTTTAGCTTCTTCTTTAGTAGGTTGATCTCATTTTTCTTATTCTCTAAGTCTGTTTTAAAGACCCTGATAGCTTTTCCTTTTGCTTTTTCTTCAAACAACTCACTTTCCAGCATCATATATTTCTTGTAAAACCTTTCATGCTGCTCAATCCGACTTTCTAACTCGGTTTAGGTCCTTTAAGACATATTAGACCTTTCTTGGCAATCATTGAAATCAGTTTTCAAAGCCTCTAGCTTAGTATTGGTTTCATCCATTGTGTTCCCATTCTTCTTACTCTTTCTCAGCTTTATTTCAACCTCTCTTTTTTTCTTTTAGTTGCGTCTCTAAGGACATGATTTTCTAGTCCTTTTTCTCTAATTGTTACTTTACAAACTTTATTAATTTCTCTTTAGTGAGGATTTGCTTTTCGAGGGATATCCTAAGGGCTTTACTGATGTCCATCTTTATTTGGAGCTTTTCCAGTTGTTCTTCCTCGTTGCTAATCCTCTTTCTTTTGGTTAGTGCAACAACTTGTCAAGTCTCGGCTTCAAATCCAAGATTCAAAGGGATATTTAGCTATCCCTTACTTTTTAGTTTTCCTTACTCGGGTCCTTCCACTCCTCTTCTTTAACTATCTTCAATGATTTATTACTAAACCACCAGAAGTTGTTAAATACCGGCTTTTTGGTTTCTATATGGCTAATCAGCCATATTTACAACATTTGTTCACATCTCATTATTCCATTGAAAACCCTCTTATAATGGTTGAACGTCAAGATAGTTTTTGACAATATTGCAACAGTAGGGTTTATCTAAGTTTTTTTTATTTTTAATAAAAGTTGTAGCTGCCTCTAAACTGATTATTCCAATGAGATTTGGAACTAACACCAACCCGAAGATTCCTAAAGCAAGTACTTTACCATTTTCTTCAATAAATCTAGAGTCATTCTTTCTCTTTTCGAATACATCTTCGATAATCTTCCACTTCAAGTCATTAACACTTTTTCCAAAGATTTGAAACTTTGATCAATTTAGCCAATTCAATTAGCAATTTGTCATGCCTTTTGTGGAACTGGTATAGATTTTAATGAAATTTGGTCAGTAAACCATACTCTTCCATAGTAGGACACATATCTACATTCTTAAAAGTGAAGTACTGGTACTCGGGGTCCCAAAAATGCATCAAGGCATTAATTATTGAGTTATGCACGAACACCTTTATGATTTCCCCTATCCTCTCATATATCTTAAAAAACCAATCCTCATATATGGTTTTCATGTATAAGATGAGCTTATTCAAGTCATTCCTAGAGCAACTCACATTTTTATATAGGTGACAATTTACTATCATCTAGTCTAAGGCAATCCCATTTTAACAACTATAGAGATTTAGAATCCAAACCGTATTAAAAAAAGGTCATCTCTTAAATGGTGGCCATTTTATCAACTCTAAGTCTTGCAATTCAAAATGCTTTTTAGGGTTGCGCATGTCTTAATGCAATAGTATTTAATTGTGGAACATTATCGTACAAACAGGTTTTATGTCTTTTTAAGTGAGACATTAAGGTAGGCACTATTTAGTCTCAAAATGGTCTCTTACTATCCTAGTGATTACCCTCGTGAAGATAGTATACTGGCTCAATAGGTAGTGGCATGGTACGTATATCAATCAATATCAGTCCAAGCACTCAATAAAGAGTCAAATGGTTTCACGAATTTAAACCCTGACAAAAAGTCATAGGATAAATCGTTAATTCTTCACCTAACTTGAAGTTTTTATATGTGTGCATTCCAAAGCGATATATCACAAATAGACTAGTGATGGATGAAGATATTCATCCATATTCAACGTACAAGCATGACCAAGATAAAAACTTGTTAAAGCGTAAATAAGTAAAAAAAAAGTAAGCTAAATGCGAAAATTTAAACACATTAAATCACATAATACACACAAAGCTTAGTCCAATACTGTAAAAAACAAAATGTCCTCATTGGAGTCGTCATTATATCACACGTGTGAGCATGACATTGTGGGACAGGATCAAGGAGTCGTCACCTAATTGTTTGGTTTGGGGTTACTAGAAGACCCAGGTGGACTGGTCTTATCCAAAATTCCAGGATAGGTGATTAGTTGTGGTTAAGAAAGGTATTAACACCCCTAACGCGCCTTACTAGAGGTAAGTTGCATTGTGTGGTCTGGATGTGCTTTAAAGGTGTTGATTAGTTCTTAATCGGTGGTCTAGATTTATGCTCATAAATAAATCTGGCATTTCAAATTTATTACAGGCTCGTATGCCCAAGTAAAATCTTATAGGAATAGGGTTGATCAGATTTATGTAGGTGCCTTAACAGGATTTATCTATTCTTGAAAGCGAAAATGTATTTCAAAACTCATATATTTTGGTGACAAATGCTCCCAGTTAAAAAATTTTAATATCCAAAATAATTCTGAGAATTTTATAGTCAACTTTTGGTACTTAAATACCAGTCTACTGGTAGGCCCAACATTTATACCAGAATGTTAACCATTAATTTTCATGAATTAAAATTTTTATGGTTATTGAAATATTGGCCAAATTTTTAAGGAATTTTACAAACTTATTGTAAATTTTAAAAAAAAATTCACAAAAATTTTCTAAAAATATGCTAAAAAAACATTTTATAAAATCCAATTTTTTGGTTTTTTTTGTAAGGTCATATTTAGTAAAAACCTTTTTTTTAAAACCAAAACTGTCAAAATAAATCTAAAGATGTCTGTCAAACACACACTTAAACAAAAACAAAAAACACCTTTAGCAAAAACATTGCTAGCCAAACAGGGTTTTAAATTTTGACCCAATTTTGAACCAGTCTGGTTGACTTGATCGGGTTGACCCGAAATCTTTGGTTCAATCATAAACCGAACCAAAGATAATGATTTGACCTGAAAACTAAACCAAAACTAACACTTAAAACAAATCAAACTTAAAAAAACAAAAAAATCTTCAACCAAAAATAGATTAAACGCATAAAAAAATCCAGAACAACTCAAGAACATGAAGAACATCCAAGGTAAACCCAACAACGTGGATCCCAAATTAGACCAGATACAATTAAAACAAAGACATGGACAAGTTGGAAAGTATGCAAGGATCTCTAATCTAACATCCATTCACTTCAATTATCAAAAAGTCAACATGATTTTGTCAAAATGGGTTTTGGTTAAAAACAAAAACTCTAGGATTAAAACCCCCGAAATTTGTTATTAATGCAAATAAAACCCTAGATTATTTACTAGTCCAGTTGCCTGAATGGTTTTATACAGATAATTGAACCAAAACTGGTTCAAATCATGTGACTAAGGTAATGTTCTTTCCTAGAACAAAAAGAACACTGCCTTATAACCTAGAAAAATGCATAAATATACCTAGCATTAGGCCTCTAAACATACTGTTTTTGGTCCCCATAAACAACATTATCAATACCAATCATAATTGAATAAAACAAATAACAAAAAACATCAAATCATCAAAATTATGCAAGACATTCCAATTTTAAAAATTGTCAAATCTGAGTAGCCTATATATTCACGCAACTTGGATTTAAAATTGGTTTTTGAAACATATATTGGTTATGAACAAGCCTTGTAAATCCAAAATTAACTATATTTCTTTACAATGCGTTAACCAAACTAACAAAAACTAAAAAAAAATTGTTTTTATGAAAAACAACCTAACTAGAAAGCTTTTATTATATTGAAAACATCAAACACGTCCAAAAAATGCTTTAAAAAACAACATCAAACCACGAAATAAAAAATCACAGCAACAAAAAGGCAAACACAACCCTATTCAAGCATTTCAAACTTCATCTCCATGTTTGTAAACATAAATATAAACCAAATGAAAATACAAAAAAACTCAATCACGCCTCATGAACTCCACTTTTAGATTAGAAAGTATACCTTCAAGCCCCTAGAGTAGCTACTACCCTATTTGCTTTCATTTGTAAAGTCTTGCTTCCACAAGCTTGCTACCCTTTCAAAGCTTAAGAAATCCTTGTGTTAAGCTCGTGAACGTTCACACTTAGATTTTTTTTATCAAGATTTTATATTCTCCTCTCCTTCACCTCTTTTTCCTTCCTTTTTTTCCTCTACTCTGCCTTGATTTTAAGGGGGTATTTATAAGATTTAAAGCTAAAATGTAATCAAATATTGATCCTCATTCATCAAAGCATGGCCCTATGATCAAAATAGGAGAATTTATAGGTACGTTTTATAGTTGTGAGCATTGTAACTATGCTGGTTTTATAATTGTGTTTTGTAACAAACTTAGTTTTTAGATATTTTAGTGGTTTTTTCAAACTTGGAGGACCAAGGAGCTTGTTTTTTGCCTTTAGATCTTATGAGATATATGGTCAACCTTTGATAAAAACCCACTGAGAAGGCTTAAAGTGTGAACACCCGAAAAAAATTATGGTTTTTAGAAATGGATATCTCAATCAAAGCTAAGTAAGTTGACTAATTTTAAGGCTTCACCAAAGCAACTCTGATGTAAACATCATCAGAGACCACCTGAACTTGGTAGAGGAGAAGCATACCTTTTGATTGGATTCGTTCTTGCTCAATTTAAAGATTTGTAACTCGATATTTATTCGTTTGAAGATATCAACTCGATCAGTTGAGAATCTGAAAATACAATGATGACTGACCGGGGATAAGAGTTGTTAAGTTCGTTGAAGAAAATAAGAAGTAAATGTTTGGTGGGATTAGGTGATCTTTGTAGAAGGGGAGGTTTTCAGTTGAAAGGTGGTGTTTACAACCCTAAAGGTGGTCGGAGATGCCACATTCATTCGCTTAAAAGAGCCTATTCAATCAGTCAAAATTGTCAAAGGAAAAGCTAAACAGTGACCAAATGACGCATCGTCTAAATTAAACCCTAGAATCTAGGGTTTTTAATTTAGGATTTTAAAATTTTCAATTTAGTCCTTGTTCTTAAATTGCTTTTAATTGCACTCATAATTGATTCCCAAACTCTTAATTTCATGCAATTCCATCCTTGCCAAACTCAATTGTCAGCTCTAAAGTTGACCGTCTATTTCATTTTAGTTCTTGGTTATAATATTATGCATTTTACCCTTAATCAATTGAAAAACTTTCAATTTCTTCAATTTAACCCCTAATTTGATCAATTTCAACCCCTGCATTGACGAGTTTTTTTTTACTTTAGTCTTTGGTTTTGGATTTCTTCATTCAAGTCTCTAATTGCTTATCAAACTTCAATATTTATGCAATTAAGCCCCTGATTTGACCAAATTAACTCTTTAAAATTGCAATTCGACCCCCAGATTTTAATTTCTTCCAATTAAAGCCTAAATTGACTTTAAAAATCAAATTTTCTACCAACTAAGTCCTCAATAAATTAATTAAACCTTCCAAAATTCTCATTAAGTCCTTACTTATCCAAATTTTTATTTCTTTACCTAAATAAAAATACTTTCACTAATGGGCTCCTTTACTGATCAGATTTGAGTTGCTAATTTTTCTATCTTATACATCTTAATCCTCCAACTTTTTCACTTGTCATTTTGGTCCTTTTCCACCAACTTAGGTAATCTTCTAGGATTTTTTTTTGTATATCATCTTGTATTTTGGATTTTCTTTTCACATTTTTTTTCTTTTCTTGATTTTTATGGGGTCAGAAGTGGATAATATGTATTGTCTACTGTAACTATTAAAATCTTATTAATTCCCCTATCCAACAAATAATTTTTAATCATTTGGCCAATTATCTCACCCTTACAATTAGAAACTTGATAAAAATTTAGAATTTTTTTAATCAAGTTCCAACTATTATCAATCTAATGGGTTGTCAAAAACATATAATTCATATTTTGGATTGATGTTCAGGTATCATTTGTTTAACATGTTTGTTGACCCTTAAGAGCTTTCTTTAATTTTGCCTTCTCTTATACATAAAATTTTAAATAATCTCTCCAAATCGTTAAACAAAAAGGACATCAAATCTTGGTTGCATTAACAAACAAAATGATTTAAATCCTTGACTCTCTATAAAGTTAAAAGATAGCTCATTAAGTATAATTATTTTTGCTAGACCTTTGTTACACTCATCATAATTATAACATATTATCTTAATAGTCACCAAATTTTTACCTCACGTACCATTCCCTTCTATTTTAGGCTTAAGTTCTAAAACCAAAGTATTTTGCTTTCGCTCAATCATAAAAGGAAATTTTATGTATGCGCCTAGATGATTCCACATGTTGTCTCATTACGTATAGTATGACAAACATAGTCTTTCCCACAATACAAAGATGTAGCTCAAGAAGCTTTAGGATCACCATCAAGTTTCTTAAAATGGTCCCAAATTTAGGATGTTTTTTCTTTTATTAAGTCTAAAAGGTGGATGATTGTTACCTTTAGTATTACTATTTCTATTATAGATAATATCTGGAATAGGTGAAGGATTGGATTACAAACTTGAAGGTTTTAATTCCTTTGGTCTAGTATCTTCCCGGTTATCCATCTGAAATTAAAAAAACAACAATAATATGAATCAACTGATAATTAACAATAAGTATTAAGTATTAACAGTATGTTATAGACTAAAAAATCCTAAAATTTACAACAATCAAAATAAATATAGCATTAATATATATTAACAGTAGGTTAGTCGTCGAAACCTTTCATCAAAACCCAAAAATTTATATTAACATTAAGTTTAATAAAAATACTAATCAAATAACCTAGCATTAATATCTATTAACATCGTGTTAGTAATTGAAATCCTTCATCAAAACCCAAAAGTTTATATAAATAGTAAGTTTATATATATATTAATACTAGGTTAGTTCACTGTCATAGATCAAATGCAAAATACAAACATCACCAACTCCTTCCTCTTCATTTTTTTCTTTTTATGGTATCAAAACAAAATAATTTATCAAAACCTAATTTCAACCTAAAAAGCCTTAAAAATTACGAAATTAAAAACAACAATCAACTAAAAAAATAAACATACCCTTTTTTTTTTCAAGAGAATGAAGAGAACATAGGGGAAAAGAGCGTAGAAACGAGTCACGGACTCACAATAACTGTTAAGAGAGAGGAGAAAAAATATTATAATTAGTTATTAGTAAATTACATGAAATAATTAAGAAATTCCAAAAGAGATTAAGAAGAACCTAACTACTAATTATAATCCAAATTAGAAGAAATTAAAAAATAAAATTAAAGATTACCTTAGATTCTCATGCTTAGAATAGATTGATTTAAGCTTCTATCAAAAGAAGAGAGAGAAAAAAAGGCAAAGGGAGATGGAAAGGTGCAACTGCTGTTAAAAAGGAAAAAATAAGGCATAGAATAGATAGGTTTAAGCTAATATCTTAAAAAGGGAGAACAAGAGAGAGAAGAGGGGAGAGAGATGAAAGAGCAGGGGAGGTAGAGAGGCATGACTATTAGCAAAGGGAAATAGAAAAAAGTGTTTTAAGGCTAGGTTAAGTTTATATTGATACACTTTTTTTAGTTGGTTTAAATCTTGTCAAACCAGTCCAGTATAGTCCCAAACAATTTCAGGTTTCTGAAATCAAACTGAACTAAGTGATTTTTCTGGTTTTTTAGTCAGTTTCTTTGGTTTTTCTCTCTCAATTCAGTGTTTTTTATTAATGTTTTTTTTTTGTTTTTGCAGTTTTCTCAGTTTGTTGGTTTTTTTTAACACCCCTACGGTGTATGCTCAATTTATCATAAAAAGAATCAAGTATCTAAATAACCCATTTCATGGTTTCATGAATTGCTTATATATTTTTTATGCCTTGATAAATTATTTTAGCAAACGCAACCAGATAATAGGTCTAATTCGCCCAATCAAACCATAGTTTTAAAATTCAAACCGGACAACCTAAGACTTGGTTAACCTAAGGCCTAAACTAGTATGGGTTAAATAAAAAAATAGAAAAAGAAAACAATTTGGCTAACCTAGTCAAAAGCCTAAGTTAACTAGTGACCTAGTCATTAACCCGTTGACTATTTTAAAAAAAATTGTTTTTGGTCAAACAACATTGTTTTGATTTTTTTTAATTCTTTTAGGTAATGATTGAGCCAAGTTGTCCATGATACCCTAGGTGAGGTTTTAAAAAGGACTTTTCGTATCAATAGTGTAGTGTATTATTCCATTTTCTCATAAGTGAGGTCCTTGTTGAGGTGTCAAACAATATAATTAATATTAATAAATAATAGAGTTTAATTTATATCAAAGCAATCCTTTTGATGTCGTAATCTAAATCAATATTGGTTAGATGTGTTTAAAAAAATATTCCAAGAAAACCATTAAAACCAAGAAAAAAATTAACCAGAAACACAAAAGTAAGAGGGAAAAAAAACTAATTTAAAAACCTGAAAAATCATTCGGTACGGTTTGGTTTTGGTTTCAGAAACTAAAATCATGTAGATCAGACCAGACCAGACCAAGTATGAACTAACTTTAAAAAGGAGGTATAAATTGAAACTTAACCTAGCCCTAAAACATTCCCCCTATTTTCTAATAACAATAATTGCTCTCTCTCATCATCCTCATGTCATCTCTCTCTTGTTATCCCTTTTTTAAACTTAAAAGATTAGTAGATTACCTATGTCATCTCTCCTTCTCCTTCTCCCCTATTGATACACCAAATTATAGAATATATAGAATCTAATATGTAGAATCTAAGGTGATCTTGCATTTTCTCTTTTGATTTCTCATAATTTGGACTGTAATTAGTAGCTAGGGTTTTTCTTAATCTCATATCTTTTGAAATTTCTTAACTATTCCATGTAATTTAACTGTAGTATTTTTCTTCCTTTCTCTTAACAGTTGTCATGAGGTCTAGATTGAAGAAATACAACAAGACTGAGTTTGATTTGGGTCTAGTTGTTGAGCTTGTAAGGTATGAGATTTAGGATTTACACTGAGCTTGTAAGGTATAAAATTCCTTTACAAGTCTAAGCTTGTTTCTTGTTGTTATAAGCCTTATTTTATTGCAACATTTAAGTTGTCATTATTGGATCTAGTTTTTGAATCATGGAATGAAGAGTCCATTGATTTCTATGGTTGCTCTTCTTCTTGGAATGACATTTATTGTTAATATTTGAAAATGTTATTGGGGTTGTTTTTTATAACTTGGGTCTATTGGCCGACAGTAATTTGGAATGGCATTGTTATTTTTATAAGATTAAAAGTAATTGATCCTATATATTTGATTTACTTTGAGATTGATTCAAATGGAAAACAGAAAAAAAAAAAAACAATTAGGTCCTTCTATTTTAGAAGATTGAGAAAATGCTAGATCTTTTGTGAAGTTCTTGAAACTATTTTATATGATTATATTAAAAATTTATGGCTAGTTGTGTGTGACATCTAATTCTTTCTTCTATGAATTGATTTCCATGCAAACAAACATATCTTAACTTTGAAGAAGTGTAGATACTTTTTTAGGTGAAATGGCCAAGAATATAATGAGAAAGTATCAAAAATATTAGGGGGTCCAGAAAAACAAAAACTTTTTGTTGTGCGTGCTTGTTGTGTTAGATCCATATTTCTAATTAAAATATATGAGATTTTGTTTTGAGTGATTATAGGATGTTAAAAAAGGCTAAAAATTCTACAAAGAAGGTTAAAGATACTTTGCTCAGTAACACATGTGTTTAGTTATCTCAATATCTATTGTTGATTCTGAAGCAACCTTAAGCATTGGTAGTTGTATATTAGATCCATTTTGAAGCTTTTTATCTTTATCAACAGAGCAAACACTTATTTGTTGTCAAAATTGGTTGCGTGTAGCACCAATTCCAATCAACATTAGATTCTTCATGGATTATATTGGAAATTTATCTTGCAAATTTAAAATTAGTTATTTTATACTATAGTTTCTTTACATATGTTTAATCTAACATGTTTAATTTATATGATTGAGCCAAGTAATTTGTCTTGCAAATTTAAAATTAGTTATTTTATACTATCGTTTCTTTACATATGTTTAATCTAACATGTTTAATTTATGAATCTGATGATTTGAAAATCTCTACTGACTATAAGTAGTATTGGTAATGTTAGTGAAATGTTGGAATATAATTGTTTTAAGTAATTAACTTACTTTACCTTATTAATTCTCTTTTAATTTTTCATTGTTAATTATTTTATTAGTCAATCTCTAATACGTTGCTAATTTGCTAATTTTTCTTTATAGCATTAACCTTGCAAGAGCTTCTGGCTTTTGCTATTGCTGAATTTTCTAAGTGATGTTGTTGTTAGGTTTTGCAAATAACATAGATGTTTTTGTTAAATTTATGATAATCTAGATTTGTTTATATTAGATTTGCTTATCTATTGCTAATGTATCCATTTATTTCTAGTGTGAACATCTATATTGAATGGATTTGCACCAACCTTCCTCTTTGATCTAGGTTGTGATAATAACTACTATATTCCATAAAAGACAGGTAAATAAACCTGCAACTTCATAATATTAGGTTATCACACAACATATACTTTTTAAGCAAACAATACAAAATGACAAGTGGTTCCAATTAATTTCAATTTCCAACTTAGTAATAGAGTTGGGTTGGTTTTGTTAAAAAAATATAATAAAAAAGTTTGCTTAAAAAGCTTGTAAACTCTGGTGAATAAGAAAGGAAATAACATTAAGAAATAACTATGGATTAATGTGAATTTAGTAAAAATATAAAATGAACGTAATTGAAAAGAGATTGAAAGGTGATATAATGATGATGTGAAAAATAAAATATTGGAACAAATACGAACATAAGAAGTAATAGGGTTAATGTGGAGGTAATTTAGATGAGAGGACCATGTTACAAATAAATTAGGCAAAGGGAGTTAGAATGCAAATAGCAAAAATGGAACATGTAAATACCCCCTCCCTAACCGATGGTTTGAGAGTGAGAATAAGGGGTTAGAGTTCTTTGATGTATTTTTCTCAATTCTAGATGAATTAATCCATGAAGAAACTAATTTAGAGTGATAAGAACAACCATTAAATGGTTAAAAAGATGAATTTGGGTGAGTTGGTGAGTTTTACAACTAAAAGTTAGGTTTTCAAAAGAAAGATTGGAGAGAGTTTGAAGTTCTTTATATTCTTCATTTGAAATTGTCATCTAATCAGGGTAAGGAAGCTCTTTTAAATGATTAACTTGAACAAATATAAGGTACATGCATTACAGGATATTTTGGTGTGTGTGAAGAACTTGCATGTGAATTTAATTGCTTAAGATATTGTTTTCTTATGCTAGAATGTTATTCATATGCATGGAATTAGGTTTGGTAAAGTGAGATGTGATTTAAGGAAGAAAAAGTAACCCTTTTAGCTCTTGTGGTTTTCGGCCAAAATGTTTAAAAAAAAAAACAGGGGGAGTGAATTTTGAATGTTCTAAGTAAAGAAAACTATAGTTAATGATATGTGTTGAAAGTGTAATGTATGAAGGATATGTTAGTTAGTTAAAATTTTATTAAGTGTGTTGCTAAGGGAAAGAGGAACTTAACATTTAAAAGAAAAGAAAAGTATAATTGCTTGATAATGTATTTGTTGAAGCTTAAAATATATTATATGAGAATAGTTGATCGAAATGTTGAAATAATGCATGGAAGATATTTAATTATTTGTTATGTCTACGAATTCAAGTTTGGACAATTTTGATATCTAGCTTCCAACTGATATTAGAAAAGGAAAAAAAACAAAATTAGTAGTTTAACTCTGCACAGAAATTATAGATAAAGGTGTTACCTTTCCATAAAACAAATTATGTTTTATTAGGAGTTATAAAACTCCAAATATGAACAAAATACTAAATGAAGATCAGACTAGAAGCTATTTGGCGGATTTGTTGTCTGACTTCTAGTTGGGTTTAGCATTTGATATTGATAAATTGAAACATTTTCTTTCATTAAGGTTGTAAATAAATGTGTTAAATTTCAATTGAAACAAGTTTTTTCTTTATTCGGAGTTGGCAAAATTAGTAGTTTGACTCTGCATAGAAATTATAGGTAAAGGTGTTACATTTCCATGAAACAAATTTTGTTTTATTTGAAGTTACAGAACTCCAAATATGAACAACATACTACAAGAAGATTAGCTAGAAGCTATTTGGCAGATTTGTTCTCTAACTTCTAATTGGGTTTAGGATTTGATATTGATAAATTGAAACATTTTATTTCATTAAGGTTGTAAATAAATGTGTTAAATTTCAATTGAAACAAGTTTTTCTTTATTCGAAGTTATGGAACTCTAGATATAGAAGAAATACTCAGAGGGGTCAGGCTATATGCCACATGGAAGATTTTGCATATTAACTTCTAGCTAGATTTTATTCTAGTAAATAACATAAGTTTGGGTATGTTCCTTTATGAAAGTTGTGCTTAAAGATGTTTATTTTCATTAGAAACTAGCCTTTCTTGATTTGAATCCACAAAACTCCAGTTAGGGACCAAAAACCACAAACAAGTCATGTTGTAACTTGATAGATAGGTTTTATGTGCGTGTGAAATGAGTAATTTTGAGTAGGCTAATAGCTGAATTTGATTTCTTATCCTTATAAAAAACTGAAGATGTGTGTCAAGGTTGTCAAAAACGCTTTTTTGACACGACACGAAATATACAATATAAACTCGGATCGTAAAATCGCAAGAAAAATATTTTAACTAATTATATATTGACAATTTCAGTCAAGTAGTAAATAATAATAAAACACAATTAAAATAAAAGTGAAATAAATAATACAAATGTCCAAACACCTTAAAATACATAATTCAAATAAAAATTCATACATGGTTTAAATAACTTTAAAATACAAAAAGAAAAAAATAAGATTGAACAACTATGTTTTATTGATAGAGTTTCAGAACATTTTCTAGAGGACAGGTCTTGAAACACACTGCAGGCAACTAGTGAGATGATACAACATTCTAAGGTATATCACCAACTTCAAAAATAAATAACAGAGACCAATACAGTAAACCTGTGACAACGAGAACAAAAACGTATAAAATGACATCAATTTAATCTCATGTCACCTCACCTTCCATCTTTTTTATGTTAGTAACAAGTCCTAGAAATAATATCCATATATCCTACCAAGCAAGACATGTATTTTAAGTTCTCTCTGAGACTTTTTCGTCTCTCTTTGTAGTTGACAAATGGTTAGTCTAAAACACAGTATTTCTCTCCATATAAGTATTTCTATCTCTTATTTACTCCTTTGATTCCTCACCATCTACCTCTGTTTTCCCATGGTTTTGATCCTCCGATCATGCCTTCCTGGCGTAAAATACAATATAAGGCTTTCTCATACTTAAGATCCTCTAATGCTGGTGTTAGTCTGCTAAGATTGAAAATTTGAGATTTGAGCAACGGGGTAAGGGGAGACTGGGGAGTGGGGACTATGTATTGAAGTGTCAGGGGACTCAGACAAGGAGACAGTAAATTTTTTAACTTTTGCGAGTTAAAACTCGAAATCGGTCAAACTCGGTCAAACTCGGTCAAAATCGGTCAAACTCATAAAATCGATCCGATTTTACCGATTTTAACCGAGTTTGACCAATTTTGACCGATTTCGAGTTTTAACCTGATTTGACACGTTATATACATGTTGACTTGTAAAATCGTAAGATTTTAAGAATCAACTCGCGATTTTAACAACCTTGATGTGTGTCTTAAATTTCAAAAGGATTAAACCACACCTGAATCTAAGTTTTAAAGGTTGAGTTATGAAATAAACACTAAATAGTGATTACATTGATTTGAGTAAATGAAAATTATTTTGTTTATGAAGTTATCCTTGATGTAGAACTTTAAATAAAGAATTGTGATGATGAAAATGGAAAACACATTAATGAATAAATGAATATGCACAAGTTCATGCATGTGGAATCTTGAGATAAACGAATACTTCGGATGACATTTTGATATAAACTAGAGTTATTGATTGTGAATTGAACCCTGTTGTAGTCTTGGAGAGGAAGCTAAAACAGTCCAACATACGGGCATAGGCACATGATAGCAGGTCCCATGTAAGCAGTGAACACCCCACCAAGTGTTATCTTTTTACAATTTAATTTATCACATCATTGAATTTAAACTTGAGGTACATGTACTAATAGTTAAAGTTTTGAGAAGAATAATTACATTTATTGGCACTAAAATAAAAGTACTAGAGTGTTTGATATCTATATAAAATATCAAATAAATGTTGGCTTGTAAATGAGAATGCTAGAGAGAGATGTGGTTTTTAAGAGGGAAAGCCATAATCATTGGAAATTGTTTTGAATTGCTAGATTAGATGATATTTTAAGGATTTACTGAAAATGATAGAATCTAAGAAGATTGTTGTTCGAAAGGCCAGCATATAAGTTAGCTGGAGTTATGGGCGTACAGTTGGGACAACCAGCTTAAGGGTTCTCTAGGAAGGAAAGATAATTGAAAGTTAAAAAGAAAAATTGCATTGTCTTTTAACGGATTAAAAGACATAAGGTTAAATCTGAATAAAAATTGAGTAAGAATTGTAATTGGATAGAACTTTTAAAGAAGAAATCTTCTAAAATATTCTTTCTTAGAGTTGATTCTTATTATTTTGTCTAACCATTTCAGGTACTTCATAGTCTTGACAAGGATAGTCTTCTATAGCTTTGGTTTTTTTTGTTTTTTTAATATCTAAGCGGGTCTTGTACATATATTAAATCGTAGTTTTATATAACTCAAAAAAGTGAATTATCTTTTTGTTTTGTTGGATGATTCACACTTTTGTATGTAAACTAAATGTTAATGACTTTTTATTAATGTATGCAAGTAGTACTGTAAAATTGACACATATATGATTTGCAAAGTAAATATTAATTTTTTGCTCAATATAGACTCTTAATCGCTTTCATATTTAAGTTACATTGGTCATCAAGATAAAATAATATGAAGAGTGGATTAATTAAAGTTTAGGATGATTGGACTGTTGATGATGATTGAGTTGAAATTTTGAGTCCGGACCGTGAACACCCCTAATATTAACATGCTTGTCATAGTATAGCATATCCTTTAGTTGTCCCTCCCTCCAATATCCTCTAATCTTTGGGTGATTATAATGTTTCAAATGGTGGAAGATGTGTTTTCATATCCTTTGTTTTACTTGTCTGGTAAAGAGAGGAAGGCCCGGGGCATCTATGATGTTTCAATTACAGGAAACACCAAGAAAGATGCCCCTTATCATATCCAAATTGGAGGAAAAATAAAAGGAGATTCCAAATCTTCAAATCAAAAAATATGATTCACACGGTCATTGATCCTTTTCAAGCTTAAAGTTCTTGAAAGATTAATTAGCTATTCAACTTTTATAGTCTTCGATTCTCCATCAACCTTAATCATGATCAGATCAAATCCATACAGTTAATTCAGTTGGTCGGCCATAATTTGAATGTATATGACATGCCCATCTTGGAACCAAAATGCTTTATCAATGGTTTGGAGGTGAGATTTTTTTTACATTGCATGGTCCATTGGACTTCGATTTGTACAAGTTTATTATATAATAATTAAAATAAAATAAAATTTTTGAAACTTAAATTTATTTTCATAAAAAAAAACTGTCAAATATATTAGAAAAAAATAAAAGTGAAGGAGAAATTATTGTAACCCACAACTTAGATTACTATTCATTATAATAGTGATTTGACGATATTGCTCCTGACTCAAAAAACTTTTAAACTTGGTATCATGGGCAGGGTGGCTTTTTCACTACAACATAATTGTCTTTTACAAATTATATAAGGTTAGATTAGTCATTTTGTTTTTTCTACATCATAAAAATACAAATTTAACCTGAAAATAAAAAAAAAGTATAATGCTTATCACTCAGGGATGTTTTGATATTTTTATTTTTTTCAAAATAATATAATTACTTTGATGCATTTGAAGATAAAATCAATTTAACTCTTTCACAAGGGTTTTTTTTTATCATTTTACATTGGTTTTATTATACATTTGAAGGTTGTTTACGGGCTTTTTTTGTAATTGACATATATTAAATATAATTATAAAAATTTATTGGTGCTTGCGTGACATACTCTAGCAGGTGGACGACCACCGCGGTTCGGGTGGTGCGTGTTATGTTACTCGACAACAAAACACTTGAAAGGTCTTGGCGATCCTAGCCCGATGAGGCAGCACATGTTCCAAGATTCATAGTGGTTTGGTGCCCACGGCCATTTTTTCTCCCTCTTCTTCTTTCTCTTGCCACCTAAATTTTTGCAACAACCCCTTAAAAATTCAAAAACAAACTTTTATTTTGTTGATTCTTCAAATTTGGTATGTTTTCTTTTTATTATGATTTTTTTATCTTGAATAATTTATAAAATTGGTATGCCTTTTCAATTTCATCCCTCTTGAGTTTTTTCATATTTTCAATTTGATCCTCATTCTTTTAATTTTTTGTTTGAAATCATTTTTAAAATTGATTTTGTTTTAAGATTTCATCCAATTTTGGTTTTTCTTCCTATCAAATTTAATCTTTATTCATTTAATTGCCAATTTTTTTGCTTTGACAAGTTTTTAAAATTGGTTCATAATAAACTTCTTGATTGAACCCGGATTTAGGGTTTTTAAGATTTGACCAGGTTTAGGATATTTTTTCGGGTTTGTTTGGTTTTTTTATTTGTCTAAACTATTTTTTTTCTCGTTTTATCCTTCAGTATTTGTTCAATTGAAGAGTGGGTTTTTTTTTAACTTGTGTTGTGAAAAATTATTTGTTGGTCTTAAAAATGACCCGATTAGATCAAGTCTTTTTGTTTATCATTCTTTGTTAGGTTTTTTTTAATAATTTTTTAAATTTATATTTTTTATCAATCCCTTTCTTCAATATTTGAAATAATGTTTTTAAACAATTTATAAGGTTAGAATTCTTTTTCTATTTCATCCCCCATTTATTTTATTTTTCTTTTGAATTTTGCTATCATTATTTTTACTTCTATTTGTTTTATTTAAGATAATTATTTTTAATTATTTTTATTTGTTTGTTTTCTCTAGGATTTTCCACTCATTTTTAAAATGACTCTGGCCTTCTTGGTTTTTTTTAATTGTTGCTCTTTGTTGGATTTACTTTGATTAATCAATATTAATTTGGTTAGGGATTGAAATACTTGATTCATTCCGGGTCTAAAATTTAATGGGTTGCAAGTTTGAGACCTTTGTTCAAGTTTATAAGGTTCACTCGAGTTTTTTTGGGTTTTTATTTCTTTTTTTAAAGTTGATGTTTTTTTTTCAATTTTATCTTTTAGAATTGATATCATTAGTGATTAGGCTTCTTTTTTTCTTTGATCGCGTCTATGCCCAAGCCATATTTAAAAATAAAAAATAAAACACATTTGCGTCACAGAATTACAAATGTTTTTAAATTTCACCCTCTTTTATTTTTATCTTTTAGATTCCATTCCCATTATTTTTATTGCTTTTTTTTTGGGATCGGTTTTTAGATTTTTTTTCTTACAATCTCATCCTCCATGGGTTTTTTTCCTATCAAATTTGATCCCTTATTGTTCTTATTGCTATCTTTTTTGCTTTTACAAGTTTTAAAAATTGATATTTTCTTCACGATTTCATCATTCAAAATATGTTAGTTGGGAATGAAGCTTCTTGATTCAACTCGAATCCAAGCACGGGTTGCGAGTTTTAGAGATTTGATCAAGTTTACGAGGTTTGCTTAATTTTGCCTAGTTTTTTTCTTTCTTTTTTTAAGTTAATGTTTTTTTACTCTTTTTTTTTAGTTTTTCTTTGTTATTTTCTTCGGTTTGACTTTTATAGGGTTAATCTCGGATTCATGACTAGAGTCGTCAGTTTCAAAGGTAAATACAGGTTGACTTTATTTTTTTAATTAATTTATTTTAATTTTATTATTTAACATTTGATATATTAAAAATTGATGTATATACTTTTCTTTCCTTTCCTAATAAGTGGCTTTTTTCTTTTTTTTTATGATGTTATTTCAATCTTATTTACATTGTCATAGTGTTTGTAAGCTAACCTAGCTTAATTGAGTTTTTTATTTTTATTTTCATCCTTTTATATTAAGTTTTTATATTTTACATGGGTTTATGTTATTTTTTTTGTTATATTTTTTATTTATATTATTAAATTTATTGATCAATATGTAACTCGGGTCTTGAATTTTGTTTTCCTTAGTTTTTTTCTGCTACAAAACCATGAACGACAAATCTAAGTAATTGCTAAAACTCTACATGTTTTTAATGTTGTTGTGATAATCATGTAAAAGTAACTTGTGGGTCCTGATTCGCCAATTAGAGATTCGATTTGACTAAAGTAAATTTTTCACTTTATTTATTTAGATATCTTTGTACCAATTTAGCTTTTGGTATATTTAGCTTTTGCTTTTCATGATGGTGAAGTCAACCAATTTTCATACACGGTGTGTACTGTGATAAAAAAAAAATCAATTGAAATAATTATTTCAATTAAATAACTTCTAGTCTTATATATAATTACATTTTAGACCTTGATTTTATAAAAATTAAAATAATATATTTTCTATTTATTTTATTTGCAAAAATTTTCTACACTACACATATTTTTTAAATAATCACAATTAAAAACATTATTTTTTTATACCGCAACAATAAAAACTATTTTAATACCTTCCTTCACCGTACTTCAAATGACCCTGTATTTGTGTCAAGCATGTATTGATACGGATACATGATGGATACTATGCACGCAGTGGTGAGACTTGGCTCTGGATATATTGAATTCAAGTCTTGCCTTTTCAACAGCCTGCTAATTTCCATGGAAAACAGATGGCCCTCCGTCGCGGGTTCAATAATGTGTTATATATATATATACCCAATTGAATTAAATCGACGCCACATGTCACATACCCAATTGAATTACAAACATTACATGAATTTTAATAAGATAATTAAATAAAGACAACAATAGTAAAAGACAGAAGAAGAAGAAAAAGAAGGCAAAGACGATAATACGAGGACAGTTTAGAACAGAAGAAGAGAAATAACGTAGCTAAATTCTAAACAAGCTAAACGTTCGAGGATAAAATTATAAGAGAAAAAAATAGGTTAGGCATGCTCCTCGGCCTGCACACC
>Ga0325410_1000869_pt1 | contig 32376 bp, 19 predicted proteins | sample PopdelMetagenome_16_FD_206182 | JGI IMG/M metagenome (GOLD analysis project Ga0325410, IMG submission 206182) | Populus deltoides microbial communities from Bellville, Georgia, United States - Xylem-PdIQD-R3 | ecosystem: Host-associated > Plants > Phyllosphere > Stem > Wood/Secondary xylem...
CTAAGTTAATTATGTCAAGGTGACAAGGTTTCACTAATGGTGTTAGAATAAGTATAATATGAACTCAACATGGACTTCAATGCTTAAATCCTAAACAATTTGCTATTAACATGTCTTATCTTTTTTTATCTTATCAATCCTTAATACCTTGCTTGTTAAATGGTTAATCTAGATTTGTGTTGTATAACACTTGGTACATCAAATACTTGATCTTTCATAGTTTTCGGCCGACATTGTTATTATGAAAGGAACTTGATTTGTTGTCAACATAAGTTAGCATCATGAATGCTTGATAAAATTTCTAAGTATGATATTATGTAAATAAGATGATTAATATGATCATGTTGATAATTTATAAAGAGTTTATATTTTATTTATCTCTAATACTATTAGTGAACCCTCTAACCTTAATATTTGTTTTTATCATTGTTTAATCTTCTTTAATAATCTTATATCTCAAAGTCCTCTTTAAATCATCATCATCATTGTTGTTGTTGTTGTTGTTGTTGTTGTTGTTATTATTGTTATTATTATTATTATTATAATTTATATAGTTCACCGCCCTGTGATTCGACCCCTGTCTTGCCGGGTTATTTATTATTGTGACACTCCTGCACTTGGGATAAGATATCAACTATTTGATTGTGTCAGTTATTTGGGCTAAAGCCCAAACAAGCACAAAATGGTGAATGGTTGTTTAGGCCATTTAAGCAGTATTTATAACCTACTTTAACCATTTCTGGTGGTCTTCCAATGTATTTTTCAGAATTGTATCGTCGAGATCTTTTTAATAGTACTAGTGGTGTAAAACAAAATCTTAAATTTGTCTTTAGTGACCAATTCTTTCTTCCATATTTTCTTTCCCCTTTTATCATATCTTCTTTTTTCCATGACAAGTGAGCTTTGTTAACATTTCTTTCCCCATTTCCTTTTTATTGCATGCATGTATTCGTAACATGAGGAGAAATAATTTAATGTGCATGAGTTTGAAAGTAGGGTGATGTGCATAGGTGAAAATGGAGAAGTGTTTTTCATTTCACTTTCTTTGGGTCATAGCCTAAATAGAGTGGTTTTTTATTTTAATCTATTTAGGCTATAAATAGAGTGGCTTTTATTTTACTTTGTTTAGACCCAAACAAACTGATTTTTTTTTTTTTACATAAATCATCATTAGGAAATCCTTCTGCAAGGTTGACAATGTTTCTTCTTTGAGCTAAATGAGAGAGTTCTTTAATTGGTGAAGGAGTAAAGGTTTTTGTCATGGAAGATAGCTTGTGCTCCATCATCTTAATTTGATACTCACTCTCTTATCTTCTTTTTGTTATTTTATTCTTCAATTTAACTTTTTTGTGCTTTATTGGTTAGTTATAGTGGAAGATATCAGGGTAAGCATGCTTGACTCCATCTAAATAGTTCGTTCCAATAAGGATGCATGTCCATTGTGAAATTAATTAATCATAACTTGGTTATTGTTATGAGTCCTTGCGGTTTTCAAAACCATATAGTTAGTCCAAGTATTATTATATATGTTTATAACTTGATTATTTCATCAATTTCATGTTATTTTTTAATTGTTTTTTTAACAATATAACAAGAAAAGTAAAGCAGAGAAGGTGGTAAATTTTAATTAGAAAATATGGATTTTGGAACAAAAATTAGTAAATTAAGGACTGTGGATGTTGGCAAAGGCATTATATGATAATTTTTTATTCTATAAAGATTAACTAATTAATTTTGATAAATTGAGTTACTTTATAATTTACTCTACTTTTTTAGTGTTTACAAATAAGGATAATCGGTTGTGGTGAGGCGGCTTTTTAGTATGCTTTTATTTTAAAATCTAAAAGATTATTTGGTATTGTGGTAACTTTTATTTTTTACATAACCACAAAGAAAAATCTTTTTATTCAGTCAAATAACTTCTACCTTTTGCATCAGGCCTAACTTATAATTATGTTTCAAACATTAGTTTTGTATAAGGTAAAATAACTCATTTTTTTATTTATGGAGACTTGCTTTTCATTTATTTTGCATGCAAAAATCCATCTCACAACCTTTTTAACCATATATATATATATATATATATATATATATATATATATATATATTAAACCTATTTTTAAAAAAAAAAAACCACAACTAAAAGTGTTTTTTTCTAAACCTGGTTATTTTACATTGCAACTATAACCGTAAAAGCTACTACAATATCAAACACACACTAAGACCATCACTTATGTTATATTAATAAAGAAAAAAAATTAATTATACCATATAAAAGCATATCCTAAAATAACAAAGCACTAAAATTAATAAATCTCTATCTATAAATTACATTATCATAATATAAAAATTTTAAATAAAACTTAGAAATCATAAAATAGACCCGAAGATGTAAATTGACAAAAATTAATTAAACGAAAAAGATATTTAAAAATCAACTCCTTACCTATTTTTCCATTCAACCCAATAAAATTAGGTCAAGTTTCATCGATATTTATGTTGACCTCGATCAAATTTAGTAAAAACTCAATTCAACCAGATCGAATGATGTCACCTAACTAACAGATCAAGTAAAACTATCATGTTATATATATATATATACAAACTTTCTATTTTTTCAATTAGATGCTCCTATTAGATCCTTCTCTTTTATACTAACGAAATCATTAAGTTGACATATAACATGTTAGAATATCCAATAAGTGTGCATGAGTTTTTTAATTTATTTTTATTTGAATGTCAATATTTTTATTTTTACTATTCGAATGTGTATACTTTTATTTATTTATTTATTCTTGCTATATGAATGTATAAAATTTTAAAGCTCGTCAATTGAATGCTTTTAATAAAACTTGTTAGTTACTTGTTAATGTTCTCGTTCAGTGTCAAGTTAGCATCCTTTTGTGAGTTATATTTGAAAAAATAATAAAGAAAAGAAAACAAGAAAGAAAAGAGAATATAAGGTTTAGATTAACAAAAAAATAAATTAAATCAATCCAGAATAATTGTCTTAGTTTTGATTATAATACAAAGTTTTGGTGGATTTAATTGTTATAAATTTTCTTTATTGTACATAAAGTTGGTCTTGATAATAAGCAATAGCAAAAACAATTAAATGACAATGAGTTTTGTTTTCTAATGAACTCTATTATGGATTTGAATTTAAAATTAAGAAAATTATTTTAGCATCCTTTAATTGGATTATATTGGTAATTAGCCGTTATAATTTAAAAAATTACAATTTACTTCCTAGATTTACAAAAACAAAATTAAATATGATAAAATAACCAAGCTACACACACAAATTATTAAACATATAGAATTTCTTTCTTTAAACACGATTTATCTCTCTTCATATACAATTTTTTTTCTCTTCACTTGATGATCAAAGATTATGAACTTAAATCAAAATCAAATTAGTGTTTTTAAGCAACAAACAAAAAAATCCCATAAATCTTGCAATAATTCATTCAGTCTTGAATTTGTTCCTTACCCCTATATAAACAACTCATAAATCAAATATAATATAACACAAACACCATAAATCTAAACACTAATTTGGTTTTGATATGAGATTTTTGACTTTTAGAAAAATATTTAGATATCAATTTGTATTTACAATAAATTAAACAGTCCCTTCCTTTCCCTTTTTTCTCCCTAAAAATTAAAAAAAAAAATCTTAACTTCACTATCTTAATTTGTATTTACAACAAGCAAATTCTAGATCAAGAATCAATTATTTTAATGTAGGGTTCTTTGATGTCACAGGGTGAGGAGAGAGAGAGTGTTGCATATCTTATTTGAGATGAGATGATACTTTAATCCACAACTCAAGTAGATGGTTTGAAACCTAAAGGAGCAGTTGATTGAAGGTTTAAATTTCAAGGAAGGCTAGGCGCATGCTTAAGAAACTTACCATTTTTGCATATTGGCTAAGCCTATAAAAAATATTAATGCATTTGAAATGTTCATGATGCTTAACCTAGCCATCTGTTTTTAGCTACACCATGATTCTTTTTAATTGTTTACTGGATCATTGCACATGCTATGTTGTGGGTTAAATTAGTTTTTTTTAACGTAAAAAAAAAATCTAGGTGTTACTAACTTGTTTTCTAGTAGAAAAAAATTAAATTGTGTAGGTGTTGATATGATATAACCTAATCAACTTGACGGGTACAAAGACAAACCAAATAACTGTTAAATGTAGTTTGATTAAAAAAAAGTTCAAGATGACATGTTTTTTTTTAAAAAAATATTGATATGAAAACATATTGGATTGACCTAGATTAACCTGTCAAATCCGCGATCTAGATCATGAGACTAAGATAACCCTATAGAAAGCAAATGAAAACCAAATATGAAACTTAATTCTCAATTAAACCAATGTTGAAGGTTGAAATTGAAAAAAAATCAATTAAAAATAGACCAAAAAACAAATAACTCGGGTTCACATGTTAAAGCTACAACCCTAGTCATGTAACTGGGATAACTCCATAAAAAGCAAATCGAAACAGATTATGAAACTCAATTCTCAATCAATCCAATATTAAAGGATGACATTGGAAAAATATAAATAAAAAAACAATAAAAAAAACTCAAGTCAACTTGAGTTAACCAACCAAATTTGTTATTCAGATAATGAGACTAGGATAACATAAAAAAAAAAAGAGAAATGAAGCCTAATTCCAAATAAAATAAATGTTGAAGGATAAAATTAAAAAAATATAAACTAAAAAAGAACAAAAAAAAACTTAGGTTAACTTACGACTTGGGATAAGCAATCCTAATATTTTAGAAAAAAATAAAAATAAAAAGATAAAAATGACCCGATTCAACTCGAGTTAACTCGTCAAACTCATAACTCAAGTAATGAGACCAGAATAACTTTATCGAAAGCAAAATGAAAAGCATTTATAAAGCCCAATTCCAAATCAATCAAATGTTAAAAGGTGAAATTAAAAAAAAGTAAATTAAAAAATAACAAATTTTTTTTTGACATGAGTTAATCTACCAAACTCGTGACCCAGGTCATGAGATCGAGATAACCTCATACAAAGTAAATAAAAAAAATGACTTGTGTTAGCCTAGATTAACCTATCAAACATAAAACTAAGGTTATAAGATTGTGATAACCTCATAAAAAGTAAATCAAAACAAATTATTAAGCTCAATTATAAATAAACTCATTGTTGAAGATTAAAATTGAAAAAAAAATCAATCTAAAAACAAGACATAATAAAGTGACCTTAGTCTACACGGGTTAACCCATAGAACACATGACCCGAGTCATAATACCGAATAATCTCATAGAAAGCAACCAAAATAAATCATGAAACCTAATTCATAATTAATCTAATGCTAAAGGATGAAATTGAAAAAAACACCAATTAAAAAAGAAAAAAAAACTCGAGTCAACTTGATTAACCCGTCAAACCAGCAACTCAAGTCATGAAAGCTAGATAACCTTTAAAGTAAATCATTGAATTAATGTTTCAATAGAGGGGATTTGTTGGTTTTGGGTGGCCTGATATTAGGAGGATAAAAATGATGAGGATGGTGGCTAGCTTTTTGAATTGATTATAAATTTTTAGGTTATGGGTTTTTCTAGGTATGAAAATCTTAAATCTCCATTCAATTCATGAGAAAATAGAGGATAAAAGGGGGAGGATGTGGCTAGAGTCTTTTTTAATTTAATAGCAAAGTTGTAATATTTAACATAAGAGTTATTTAGTCATTAAATGAAAAATAATGACAATCTTATAAATAATTAGATATTTTTTGTTGACATTTTTTTACGACGATGTTAAGTATGAACGCATATATACAGTTCACAATATAAAATGTAATTTTTTAAACTATAGCGGGTAATTGCAAATTAAACCAAACTATAGGATGATAAATATAGTTTTTCTTTAAAATTATTATCAGAGGTGAAAATATATTTGGGTTATCTGATAATAGAGGAAGTTGAATGAATATAGAAAGATATATCGGCTCATTCTCGTTTTTAATCAACCCTTAAAGTTATAGTAGGCTTTGGAAAAGGTTTATTAACCATAGAACAATTAGCATTACCTTACCCTAAATTGGCACATGAGCACTCAAGATCACCTCTTTTCTTCTTTTGAAACCTTAGACGAGCAACTATGTTTACATGGAAAATGATTTTCATTACCTACTAGATATTAATCTAAGATGTGTCTACTTCCTAAAATATTCCTTATCTATAGGTTGGGGCCTTTTCTTTCATGATGATAAAAATGAGAAAAAGTGTCACTAAGATAACATTTTTTTACTATACTTAGACAAAAAAAGATGGAGACAATGGGGACAAAAAAGACAAGACAAGACAAGAGAAAAAAATATGTTTAGTTATGGTATACAAGACATAATGATTATCTTTGTATCATATTTGGTTGATGGTGGATAAGACATAATTAAATATAAAAAAGTTTATATTATACTTAATATATATTACTATCAAACTTACATATTTATAAATAATAATTAGATAGTATTTTTTATTTGCTTTAGTTTATAGTGAGTATTAAATTTATTGGTAGTATAATAAATGTAATTATAAAACCAGAACTAACTTTACAGGTCAAATTGGACTTAACCAACCCGGGGTCTAAATTAGTCCAAGTTTAAGAAAAAATAAAAGAAAGGTTGACCTAGCCTAATCTAATAAAACATGCAAATTAACCCGATCAAAATCTAGGTTTAAAATCTGTTAAATTTTAAAAAACTTTTTTAGTCAAAAAAATATTATTTTGATCCTTTAAAAAAAATTGGTTGACCTAAGTTGACCTTCTCAATTTGTGACTTTGACCTTATCCTAAGTCGACCTCTGGGTTGGATTTTAAAAATATGATAATAATTATTTTTATCCTTACATATCTTAGTTGGATAATTTTGTAATTAAATTTTTTTACAAGGATATTGTAAGGATAAAAAATAAAAAATATTGTTTATGGAGACATGTCTCTTATACACCTTTTATTTTGGAAGCAAAAAAATCACTCTAAAATTATACAAATTTATTTTTGTGTTTTTTATTTGTACTATACGAGACCTTGCCAATTATTAACTTGATTTAGTCTAGCTATCAGATAACAAAAAAAAAAAAAAAAAGTTGCACCATATTTTTGAAATGAGGAGGTGTTAGGTCACTAATTATCTATCCACCCCACCAATTTATGGACTACCTCTGCAGTCCTTAACCTTTACTCTAATATGAATTGAGACATATCTTCAAGAGACATCAATTTCCTCAGGTGACAAGTTTTTATTATCCTAATTAATGTTTGTTTTTTTAGAAAGAGAAATTATATAGTATTTAGGATTCTTTGCTCACCAACTTTAGTTTTGTAGTAAGGTTAGAAAAGGAATTGGCTAAAAGGAAGATCAGTAGGGAATGATTTTTTTTTGGCTGATCGACACTATAATTGGTATTCTTGTGATTGGTTTGATTGATATTTTCTTTTATATTTCATATTCTTCTTTCCCATAAGGATAAAGAAATATAACTCTTCCAAACTATAAGAAGTTTTATAGAGTTACATTTAATTGCTAAGAAGTTAATCGTTGTTTCTAAAGTAATAATAGATAGAACAAATAAGTGTGTTAAGGATTGTTGAATTTGATTTCTAATCTAATCCATTCGAGTCAGGTTAGAAAAAGTGTAGAGGGATATGGAATGTCACTAAATGGTCTTATACCTGCTCTTTACTTCTAATCATACTAGAGAGATCTTTTTTTATATACCTTTATTTTATTTTATAATTGAATTCAGGTTTGAATTGATTACTTTTGTCATGTCAAAGAGACATTATACCATTAAGTTATATCTCTTCCTTTGCCCTTATTAAGAAATAAAACTAATTAATCATAAGTCAAAGGATTCAGAAACTCAACACCATTATTCTTAAACAACTTGGAGTCGAACCCTTTTTCTTATAATATTACATATATGAAAATAATGGAAAATATTTTGAATTTAATTTTCAACAACTTCTTTTTTAAACATTAAAACTTCATTTCAACCAACTCTACTTTTTTCTTTATTTTAAGATCGCTAAGAACAACTGACATCTTCACTCGTTGATTATTAGATCTAAAATGCAAACCATCTATTTTGCGTATCTATTCTATTCTAGGTGACTTAGATAGTTGAAACCTACATTATTTGATTAGAATGAAATTTGGAATGTGTACATTTGATGACATAAATCATTTAAAAAATAACCAAATTTTTTATGTGGCAAATCTCATCCAAGATCAATTTGGATTGACTTTAATTCATTTAAAAAAATATGATTAAAGGAATTATTTGTGGATCAACTAGGCACTAGCCCCTTAAAATTTATTAGATTTAACTCCATTAACAACCACTCACAGGATATTGATGAAATGGATTTTTTTCTTAACATTCAACCTTAGCTAACATACATAATTTTTTATCAAACTGCTAGATCGAGACAAAACTTTGCTAGGAGATTCTAGAGACTCTGTTTCCTATATGATTAAAATTTCATAGTCATCGAGGTTTGAATAAGCTTATAAGATCTATAATATTGAGTTTTGATTAGATAAAATAATGAGTAATAAAAATTCAAATTAAGGTTTTTTTGTGTGACCCTTTTCAGTTTTATTTTGTCTTTTAATGTTTATCATCTTTTTCATGTTGTTTCATTTGCATCAATTAATATTAGAGCCCAACGGTTCCTAGTTATTAGTTATTATGTGCTATTGAATAACAATAGAAAAAAAACATTATAAAACAAGATGTGCTTGTGCAAGAGAAAATATGGAGGTTTTCTCTCGAAAAAGAGACATTCAATAACTGGTAATAGAAAACATAAAAAGATAGATCACAGAATTGACTTGTCAATTAGCGATGATAATATTACAGAGGTAAGTTAAATAATTATCTTGTTAATTAGCAAAGATAAATAAGAGAAAATTAGAGGATCATAAAGAGAGTGATCACAGACTTATAGTCAGCTTTGAAAACTTATTTTCAAAAGTATGAGCAAACGAAATGACTTTTTGATTGGGACAAATATTATATTGAAACTAATTTTTTTTTTTTATGATTCTAGTTATTTTGTAGATTGAAATCAACTACCAAAATTTAACAAGGAATAAACTTAATATGTCAGTGAACTTGGAGGTTGTAGAAATCCTAAAATTTTTATAAGTTATGATCTATAATGATTCTCTCATGAAAGTAAATAGTTCTTTGATACTTCAAAAGAGTTCTTTGGAGTTAAGTTTGAAGATATTGAAGTAGTAGATATTTTCAACTACACAGAAATCAATGGACTAACCTATTGTTCATTGCTAATAATCAAGTGTTTAAAGTTGAAGCTTGAAAAATTTCAAGGTGGTTTTGATGTTGTTAATAAAGGTGTGTTGTAAGAAAAGAACATCCTAATTGTTGTCAATGACAATAAAATTACATTGGATTTTAAATTTAATGCTAGGTTATGAGATTTCAATATGGTGTGTCTAGTGAAGAATTAAAAAAACTTAGGCCGACCAACAAGGAAAACATATTGTCTTTAGTGTTACACATGACTTGGAGTCTCTGCATAAATATGTTGCTAATAGGTATGGTGTTTTTAATAAAAACAATGAACATGTAAAAGGTTGACAACTTTTGAGTGGATATCCAATCGATTGAAACAATATCAATTTGAACTCAAGGATGAGTTCTCTATAACTTAGAGAGACTGATGTAGGATATATTGTTTTTCTAATACACAACCTTAACAGGTATAACATTTAATCCACTCGTTGGATCATGATAAATTTTTTTAGAAGATTCTAGATGCCCTATTTTCTATAAGGTTTAAAATTTATAGCCATCAAGCTTGAAAATGTTTTTAAATAAAGCTCAAAAGTTATTATCTATAATTTATAATATTTTCTTGGTTGATTTAAGATTTTTTTTATTAAAATTATAACTCTTTTATTATATATTTAGATTTTTTGAGGATATTTTTTTTAGTATACAAGGAGCTTAAAAGATATGTAATATTAATTTTTTTGTTAGAGAAAATATTGAGTAATAAAAATTCAAATTCATTTTTAGTATAATTCTATCTTTTTTTTTATGATTGCTATTTTTTTTGGTGTTGTTTTGTTTACGTCCGCTGCTCTTATTCTTATTTTTTGATTTAAACATATTTATTATTTATTTTTTTTTGTGGTTAAAATTATTTGTTAGTTTCCACTTGATAAAATATGGTCTAAATAAAGGGATGAGGTCGAATTCAATGAAAAACATCACCAATTAATTATGATTTATAATATAAACGCTCAAATATTAAAGTTTTGAAATGCATATATTCATGCAATATAAATTAAAGTACAAATGCCCAAATATATATATATAAAATATGCAATAAATACAAATAAATTGAAAGTTTAAGCACATTTGGTGTGAGACATTGTAGCATATCAAGTGTTGATTTAACAACCATTTTAGCAACAACAAAACTGATACATAAGAACTTGAATTAGAAAAAAAAAATACATTAAGATTTTATACATTCAAATAAAATAAAATAAAATTACAAGTATTTAAATAAAAATAATTGAAAAAGTTTGCACACAAAATATATAATCATTTGTTTCAAAGTAAAGATTTTCTTTCACCCTTATCTTGTCTCAAATGGGGCCATATATATATATATATATATATATATATATATAAACACACACATGTATTAATTAATTGGATCCCATTGGTAATCTTGACTAATTTACCCTTATTTTATGATTAAAGTACTAAGTTAATATTTTCAAACCTGACCAACAAAAAACGATAAAAACTTTAGTTTTTCTTTGTAAAATATATCATAAGAAGATCTTCTAACTTCATATTCAACTTAATTTCTTCCTCAAATTTTCTATCTGTTCTTAGAAAAATGCTTGAATCAAGAGAACTATTCTTTTCCATGCTCCTAATTATCCCTAAATGTTTCTCGTAGAGCGATGGATCCAAGGCTTTTCTGTTTCAACTCGAAAGCTAAGAACTTCCAACTTGTAGCTAGGTTACGTATGGCATAAATCCTACCAAATAGCCAAAACATACCTGCAAATAGCTGCACAGAATTCAGAGAGGTTGATGCAAAAGAACTTGTTGATCCGCAAGAATCACAGTACGAGAGGAGAAAAACGAGTCCAAGCGAAGCCCGTTTACTACTTTGTCAAATTACACTTGCAATGAAACCTCTTCTACTTCTACTCTATCTCCTATCCCAAGCAAATCTTCAATCTTTTTTTCTAATCAGCATCATCCTACAAGTCCATAAACTGCAATGGACGAGCACATCTTCTACTTGGTTGTTTTGCCAAGAACTAGAGAATTACATGACTTGTTTTGGTTGAAGAAAGCAGTGCTGTCAAAGAAGATGGAGTTAGAAGAAGAGAAGGGAAAGAGAAGGCGGCAGAGACAAAGTTACTAAAGAGATAAAGTTACTTTGTAGGCTTTTTGAAAGATAAAAAAGAGGAGGGTATTCTTGAAATATTATTTTTTAAATTAATTTTAAGGAAAATTATTGTAGCAAATAAGATCTCTCTTTTGATTTGCTTTTTCACCTTTTTTTTTTTTATGAGTTGAATTCTATTTGGAATTAAAATCAATATCCTTAAAAGAATTCTAAATACAAAATTAATTTTAATTCATAAGGTTCTCAACAAGATATTAGATTATAAAGTTGTGTAAATTAAAATCCTAATAATCATAATCAAGCTAATTCAATTCAAACTTATTTACAACTATTTTTAATAGTAATTGACATACGAAATGATGAATTAATTTATATTTCTTGGTATTTCTTTTTTATATTTCTTGAATAATTAGATTTTTAAAATAAACTTGATGTTAGGTTTGTATTGTGATTATTTATATTTAATCTTGTATAATATTTATGATAAGACTTAAAACTTTTTATGTATTTAGAGTTTTTCCTGGATATTATCTATCAAATATCAATTGTAAATAAAAAGATTATATATATATATATATATGAGTGTTCAGGTCAGCTTGCGTGCACCTCGATTAATCCCATAAGCCCTGAAGTTAACGACCATGCAAGCCTCTAGTGACCCTGAGGTTTATGAGACTCGAATTAGTGATCACTAGGGAACAAATCTAAAAACTGACCAATTGAACCATACCTTTCAGGATTTTTTTTTTATATATTTTTTATTAATTGAGAATTTCCACCCACCCAATTAAAAGGATCATTTATGTATTGTAAATTAAATTTTCATTTTCCTCTAACTACATTTCCATCAATATCAATAAAGGTTGTCAATTCCATTTCGGTAGGTGTTTCGTTTTTTCAATTGGAATGGAATGTTTCAGTTTCGAAGTGTTTCAGCATGCCGTTTCGAAGTTGTATTATTCATATATATATATATATAAAATTTAACAAACATAATTCAAATTCAAGATAAATTAATTATAAATTATGCAATACGAATATAATGCCAAACAAATATAATTTTAAAATTTAAAATATTTATAAATAGTCAAGATTAAATAGATCTTTAACTTAAAGCAATTCAACTTAAACAAAATATCAAAATATTATGAAAGTAAAATGTTTTAACACAAATATTTTAAATATAAAGTTAGGTCAATGTTATCAAGGCTAATTGAATCTAAAGCATTCCTTGTTTTACTCAAATTCCTACAAAGTATAAACATGAAAAAAAAACAACATGAATATAAACCATATATATTAGTGATAAATCTAATTTAAAAAAATTAATATCATTGTTAATGAAAATAGTAATAATAATTTTCAATATTATTATCAATATCATTGTTATTGCAAATAGTAATAAAAAAGAGCTTTTTATAATTGGATGGTTTAGTTAATTAAATTGAACAAGGTTCGGCATGCCGTTTCGGAGTTGTACTGTTCATATATATATATATATATAATTTAACAAACATAATTCAAATTCAAGATAAATTAATTATAAATTATGCAATACAAACATAATGCCAAACAAATATAATTTTAAAATTTAAAATATTTATAAATAGTCAAGATTAAATAGATCTTTAACTTAAAGTAATTCAACTTAAACAAAATATCAAAATATTATGAAAGTAAAATGTTTTAACACAAATATTTTAAATATAAAGTTAGGTCAATGTTATCAAGGCTAATTGAATCTAAAGCATCCTTTGTTTTACTCAAATTCCTACAAAGTATAAACATGAAAAAAAACAACATGAATATAAACCATATATATTAGTGATAAATCTAATTTAAAAAAATTAATATCATTGTTAATGAAAATAGTAATAATAATTTTCAATATTATTATCAATATCATTGTTATTGCAAATAGTAATAAAAAAGAGCTTTTTATAATTGGATGGTTTAATTAATTAAATTGAACAAGGTTCGATTTGATTTAATGGCTTTTCAAGAACGGAATGAAACATGTGAAATGAAACTGGAACGTTCCGGGCGAAATTTAGCCGAAAAATCTGGAACGAACTGAGATTTAAAATGAGATGAAATTTATTCTGTTTTATTTTATTTTTTAAATTGATATAAAATATTTTGATTATTCCGGATAAAATAAAACATAATTGACAACCTTATTATTGATGGAGAAATATTTATTATATCTTAATTTCATTATTATTTTCACTTATTCCCATTGTAGATGAAATAATAAAATATAATCCAGGGGGCAGAAAAGGAATAAAGATAGACGGCGGCGGAGATCCGTTAGGACTCCCTCTCCTTCAAATTCAAAAAACCAAATGGCAGGTGTCGTTAATAAAACAAAATCCAAGCCCTCTTTCACAGGCGCCGGTAGTTGAAAAAGCTCTATAATAGAACCATCCTTCTGCCTCCTGTCTATTCAAACAAAAATCTGAGAATCCCCTCCAAATCCCTCTCTTTACTACTCTCCCTTCTTCCCTTCCCTCACTGTACTAACACCCACGTTACAGTACAGTACAATCCAAACGCCATGTCGTTGAGGCCGAACGCGAGAGTGGAGGTGAGGAGGAACAGGTACAAGGTGGCGGTGGATGCAGATGAAGGGAGGAGGAGGAGGGAGGACAACATGGTGGAGATCCGAAAGAGTAAGAGAGAAGAAAGCTTGCTTAAGAAGCGACGTGAGGGACTTCAGGCCCAACAACTTCAACAACAACAAGAAGAAGTCACCTCCTCTCTTAACATTTCTTCCGCTTCTGATAAGCCGGTACTCTCTCTCTCTCTCTTGATTTAATAATAGGTGGATCAGTCAATTATTTAGAAATCAGCATGTTTGAATGGAGGTGATGGTTTTGCTAATCTAATCTGATTGCAGTTAGATACTCTTCCGGCAATGATTGCTGGTGTTTGGTCAGAGGACAAGAATTCGCAGCTTGAGGGAACTACTCATTTCCGAAAGCTGCTCTCGATAGAACGCTGTCCTCCGATCAATGAAGTTATACACTCAGGGGTTGTCCCCCGCTTCGTTGAGTTTCTTGCAAGGGACGATTTTCCACAGCTTCAGGTTTGAATTTGTTCTTGCTCTATGTCGCTCAGTTTCGTATCGGGCTTCATTATTACTATTGTCACTAACGTTTGTTTTAATGTCTTGTATAGTTTGAGGCGGCGTGGGCACTCACGAATATCGCTTCTGGGACATCAGAAAACACCAGGGTTGTAATTGACCATGGGGCAATCCCAATTTTTGTCAAACTCTTAAGTTCTCCAGCTGATGATGTCAGGGAACAGGTAGACGATGTTACCATTTTATGGAATTTATTTTGTTTTCATTTTAGTGATGTCTCAGTGGGACATCGTAATTATTCCTTGATTGGTTCGGTAATGATAAGTTTACATTTTGGTGGGATTATAGGCTGTTTGGGCATTAGGAAATGTTGCTGGTGACTCACCAAAATGCCGTGATCTGGTCCTTGGCCATGGGGCTTTGATGCCTTTGCTTGCGCAATTCAATGAACAAGCAAAGCATTCATTATTAAGAAATGCAACCTGGACATTATCAAACTTCTGCAGGGGCAAGCCCCAACCTTTATTCGACCAGGTTTGACTTCTAAGATGGACTGCTTAAATGCAGTTGCAACACTTTATTCCCCACTTTGATAATTGTTGCTAATATATGTGCTGTTGAAATTCAATGAGCAGACAAAACCTGCCCTCCCAGCTCTGGAGCGTCTCATACATTCAAATGATGAGGAAGTCCTCACAGATGCATGCTGGGCTCTGTCGTATCTCTCAGATGGATCCAATGAAAAAATCCAAGCTGTTATCGAGGCTGGTGTCTGCCCCCGACTAGTCGAGCTTTTACTGTGAGATTTAAATTTAGTTCGCTCTTCATATATTTTAGAGCTTTTTTTTTTTCTGGCATTTGCTTATGAAAGTTGAAATGCTCTTTACATTTTCTGTTTCCAGTCATCCATCTCCGACAGTGCTCATCCCTGCTCTACGTACAGTTGGAAATATTGTTACTGGAGATGACATGCAGACTCAGGTATTGGTTAGACCTTTATCTTCCTAATTATCTCTCCCCTTCACCATCCCCACGTTTATTCATCTTACTGTTTGGTTTCTCTTCCATGGTTTTTGTCACGAGTTCATAATTCGCATAGCTTTGTTTATGTTAAAACCACACTACACATTCCTCTGACAGTGGTACTGATCTTAGCGAATGGAAATACTTATATGTGCCGGCATTGCTCATTTTAGATGCACAGGTTGAAAATATATAGATGGGAATGCATTTTTCTTCTTGATGGTTCATAATCTACTATTCTAGATTAGTTGACATTTTCTTTACAATTTCACAACTTATCACATACAACTTGTCATGCTGTTTTGCGCCAAATATGATAGCATGTAATGGGTTAGTTTCAGCTGTTGCTTATGGTTTTCAGGTTTTGAAACCAATATTTGTCATATTTTATCAAGTCGATACTTGTCATGCCTCCTTTGATGGAAACTGATATAGACGAGTCTAAAGGTTTTATGGTGTCTATTACCCACTACCACCCTCTTCCAGTTTCCAATCAGTACAGAGTAGTAAGTGGTCTTTTTTATTTAATATCATTGACTTGAGTGAAACTTCCTATATGTGAAGGTCCAATTGTCTTGAGACCAACTTGAAGGTGGTTTGAGATTTGAAAAAAATTCCAAATTTCCAAAACATCAAATTGTTTCCTCCCCCAACAATGTAGTCTAATCCTTGTTAGGAGGTTATTCTATGGTTTGATGGAAGTCACCTCTCACTTTCTTTTTGAGATGTGTGCAGATGTGCCTTAATTTTTAAGGAAGTGACTTTTTGTTTCTATTTCTCAAAGAAACATGCTTGAACAAATAATGACTTTTGGTAGAGATGAAGTCTACGTTTGTGTCTTAGCAGAATTGATAATCTTGCATGTTAATCAGGAAAAAAAATTGGAACCTATTGAGAAATAAAATTTTAGAGATTTGAAAAGCTGAAAGACATGTAAGACACCCCGCTGCCTGTTACTATATGCAGCTATGAAATGTGAGAACTCAAAACAACTTATCCAAATAAACATAGAGAGGAGAAAAAGGGAACAATAAAAATTTAATTTAGAATTCCTTAAGATGATATCATTTATAGTTTTCAGCTTTCTTCAATTGATTGTCTGATGATATCTGCAGGATGCCTTGTTGGTATGATGTGTTGTGTGTGTCATGTTTGCATGACTTGAAATTGTTATATTCTGAGCGAATGATGTAATGCTTTATGATATTCCTGATCCCAGTGTATGATAAACCATCAAGCTCTCCCATGCCTTTTGAACTTACTGACAAATAATTACAAGAAGAGCATCAAGAAGGAAGCATGCTGGACAATCTCAAACGTCACAGCTGGAAATGTAAATCAGATACAGGTGAGCCTGTCTATTCTCTTATGTCATCAGTGTATTGATGGTTTGGCTGAAATTTGTTTAGTATGTCCTTTAAATTTTGTGATAACGTCTCCAATCTACTGACTATTATAAAGTTGAGATATTTGAGGGATAGGGGAGTCTACAGAGTTTGTCATGGCCATTTATTCATACTATTTTCGAGTCCATCTGGTAAAATGGACTCTGTTTGAGTTTATATCTTAATGTATGTAGGCCGTAGTTAAAGCTGGTGTTATTTGTCCCCTGGTCCGATTGCTTTGAAAAGCTGTGTTGATGATTGTTGTATGTACCCTCAGTTTGTTGTACAATAGAACACTTATATACATCCTTCGATTGTTTCCAAGTGATGATATGTTGAGGATAGCTACAGATAATCTAAAAAACCTTTCAACTTTCTATTAGATGTTTATCACCTATTTGTTGTAATGGGCATTGCATTTCCAAACTGCACAGGCGGTACTTGAAGCAGGTATTATTGGTCCTCTTGTCCAATTGCTTCAAAATGCTGAATTTGAGATCAAGAAAGAAGCTGCTTGGGCAATTTCAAATGCATCATCGGGTGGAAGCCATGAACAAATCAAGTAAGTATTTTCTCTTCAATGATATTCTTCTCCACTGATTAGATAATTTGATTTGTTGGTAGCTAAAAGATTCAATTATATTTGTGCATTGTAGGTTTCTGGTGAACCAGGGATGCATCAAGCCATTATGTGATCTTTTGATTTGTCCCGACCCTAGAATTGTCACAGTTTGCTTAGATGGTCTAGAGAACATTCTAAAGGTTGGGGAAGCTGAAAAGAATTTGGGCAGCACAGGAAATGCAAATCTGTACACCCAAATGATTGAAGATGTTGAGGGTTTAGAAAAGATTGAGAACCTTCAGAGTCATGACAACAATGAAATATATGAGAAAGCAGTGAAGATTTTGGAGACGTATTGTGTGGAGGATGGTGATGACCTTGAGGCATTTCCTCCTGGTGATGCTTCCCAATCTGGATTTCAGTTTGATGGGACCGGAGTTCCTGTTCCTTCTAACGGATTTAATTTCAGTTAAGGTATGCAACTTCTCTCACCTAGTTCTAAAGTAGAGGTGCTATTTCTCTTTACAAGCGGCAGTTGACATTTCACCTGAGACTATGCAATTCCTGCTTAGTAGGGATTGCTTGTTTGTGCTTGTATTTTCTATTGATAATTTTTCCATTAATTGAGGTTTGACATTTCCCAATTAGCTGGTGGGGAATGGGCAAGCATGTGGATTTTGGTTATCAGTTTACCTGTCATGGGCTCCCATTTGGTGTGGTTTCTACGCATGCTGGGGAGGTCTTAACTTTTTATGCGCTTATATCACGAATAAACTACATATCTGTTTCAATATCTGAATGAAATTTTGAAACATATATATGTAGTTGTGATTGATGTTTGCAGTTGAATGCTTCTCTCTATTTCGTAAAACATCATATAGTATCATTGAGAGGAAATTAACATTTTTCTAAAACTCTACATTTCATTGCAATTTTTCTTTGTTCCTTCAATTTTATTATAGTGATTGGATTATTTCCTTCATCCCTTTTTCTATATTTTAACACCATAATTTGCTGCAAAGGTTAATTTGTACTGTGTCACCTTTTCTGTGCCAGCAGGACCTAAGTTGATGGTGGAATGAGGCTGAGAGTCCAGGTTTCAATCGATGAATGTTGTTTTTTTCTTTTTGGGTAGGGAAGTCATATGCCACCGGATCCTTCTCTGGTTCATATTCGGATGTGGTCGAAGAGATTCTCTTTCACAGAGGTTTTAAAATAGGTTTGTGAAGCCAAGAATTGCCATTGCTGGTGGAGAGTACAGAAAGTTTTGAGTCTTTATTTTTTTTCTTCTTTTTCTCCTTTTCCTTTTGCTGGGCATTATTTTGCATGCCCTAGTTTACCATATCACAAGGATGGAGCTGCTCATCACAGCTTACATCCATCCGTCTGTTTTATAAATTTAGAGCAATGATAGGAAGAAACTACAACACATGCTATTTGTTCTTTCTTTTTAAGGTCGTTTCATATCAGTTTGGAATCTCAAAATTGTCATTCCGATTAAAAGATACTAGAAAATGCATCAATTTTCAGTTTCGAGGTGGGATTTTTGTTGACTGTGAAACAAAAAGAAGAATTTTTGATATAAAATTTACTGTTATTGCTTTTTGCTTCATGAGTAAATCTTTTATGATGCCCTCATACATATGGTTCTCATCTGTGCTGTTGCTGTCATGATTGTTGAGGTCTATGATATCCTTCTCATAATTTTCTTTCATCTAACGAAAAATGATATCCCTTGCGCACTGTGCTCATGTTGCATTTACACTAGCAGGCATGTGTGTTTAACATAAGCAAACAAGTGCATTTAACAAACCCAGCATGTACAATTTTCTTAACTAGCCTTGTCTGCATGGCTGCTCAATTATTGACCTAATCTTCGCGATAATGTAAAATGGCACAGCATGTGCAATTATTGTAATCCATGTTTTTTTTTCTCCATTAAAATTTATTAGAAATCAAGTATCATTATATATATTATAATTTACTTTCATTTTAGTTATGACTTATATGGTAGATTTAATGGATTAATTCAATTAACTTAATTTTTTTTTGGTTTATTAGAAATCGGGTTGTATGATTTGTTGTTGCACTTTCCTTTCTCTTTGACTATTATTGTCTCATGATTTATATAAGAGCCTCTCATGATTTATACTATGAGCTTGAGTATACTGTGAGTTTGAGAGATTAGCTTAATTGATTTTAATTTTTTTAATTGATATATTTTTTTAATTTTATTATTTAACATTTAGTTAGTTAAGAATTAAGTTTTATGATTTGTTTTGGTTTATTTTCTATTCTATGAAGTTATTTTAGTCCTATGATTTGAGTTACGAGTTTTGCGAGTTAGTATAGGTAAAATTACATCGTTTCATTATGTTTTTTTTTTAAATTAATTTTTTTTCAATTTCATCATTCAACAATTATTTGATTGAGAACTGAGATTCATAATTTATCTTGATTTGTTTTTTATAGGGTTATCATAATCTAATGACTCAGGTTATAGATTTGACATATTAATTTAGGTTGATTCTAGTTATTTTTTCAATTTTTTTTTCTATGAGATTATCCCGGTCTTATGATCTAGGAGGTTTTGACGAGTTAACATGGGCTGACTGAGGTGATTTTTTGTATCTTTTTTTAATTTATTTTTATTTTTAATTTTATTATTCAACATTGATTTAATTGAAAATTAGGTTTCATGATGTTTTTCAATTTACTTTCTATGTGGTTTATCTTAATCTTATGACCTGAGTCATGAGCTTCACAGATTAACTTAGGTTGACTTAGGTTGTTTTTAGGTCATTTTCTAATTATTTTTTTAATTACATTATTTAATAATAGGTTATTTGAAAATTAAGCTTAATTACATCATTTAATAATATGTTATTTGAAAATTAAGCTTTATAATTTATTTTGATTTGTTGTGTGCGAGGTTATCATGGTTCCTGAATTATGGGTTTGATAAGTTAAATTAAATTGATTTAATATATTGTTGTCTTAATTTTTTTAAAAATATATCATCTTGACTTTTTTTAGTTAAATTATATTTTTATATTAAGTTGCATTTAAAACCATTAAGTCATTAAATGAAACCAAATTAACTCTCAATTAATTTATTTTTTTTCTATTTAAAAACATTAACAGCACTCAAATATGTTTTTTTTAATGTTCATGAAAAAACTAATTCGAAATTCATCTAATCCGCAGCGCGTGAGCTTAGTCGTGCACTAAAAAGGTTTAGGCTGAAAACGACTTGGTTGATTGGACTAGAGAAGGAACGTCTACCCTTTGTTCTTTAGCGATGTCAGCACATAATTTTGCACCAAAACAGGGCCTTTCCATCTAGCAAATCTTTTGGTTATCATGAACGGCAGAAACGTGGGTATTTCGGTAAATATGGGATGCTAGCTCTCGAGCTACTCCACAGGTGAAAGAAAGAGCCTGGAAATAGCCTTTTCGCAGCATCCAACTGGTGTACAGCCCGTAACCAAAACTGTACTCATTTGGACAAGCCTTGTGGCCGTGAGAGATTATCTTTATCCCTTTGTTTTTCCGATCTGTCTTTCGCAACGGTGCCTTAATGGTAAAATCAAATTGTTCGATTTCAATGTGCCTTGTAAAATATCATTCCCACCGTTTTTTTGCTGAAGTTCAAGAGCTGAAACAAAGTCATGAAGAGCCAACACTCTTCCAATGATGAAGATGAACACCAACTGTCACGTCTGGGTTACTGTTGGTGGAGATCAGCAGCAAAGTTTGATGAATGTGTTAGGCTTAAGTCTGACATCCCAAACATTGCAAGCCTTACTCCAAGGGTCAGAGTTCTTAGAGAGTTGGAGAGACTGGCTTTGATTTCTCATGAAGGGCTCAATGAGGTCAGATACAGGCTACAAATGTATCGTTCAGGTGATTTCTGGGTGCCCACAGGAGGTCTCAAGAAGAAAGAAATGGACATTCCACCAGTAATCACTATTCTCCTGGTGGGTTTCTCTGGCTCTGGCAAGAGCTCACTTGTCAACCTTATGTACAGTGTTCTTGGTCGGTCTGGACTCATACCTTTTGCTCAAACTTCTTCTGGTAAGTTTATTATGCAGAGCATGGCACAGCCATGAGTTTGCATTTACACTCCAAAGGGTTAATAACTGTGGACTAAGAAACATTTTCTAGTAGCATTAGAACTAATTTGACTTCGTGTATGTAGGCTGTGCTTCCAAATACACCACCATGTACATGGAAGAGCACAATGTAATGAGATCGTTGCAAGGTGGGTTTTGTGTGTACGATTCTAGAGGGTTTAGTTATGGTAAAATCGGGGATGCTCTTGAGGAATTGTCAAGTTGGATGAGTGATGGGGTACACCATAACCAGCTGTGCTTGAGATCAGGTGATGATGTACTGCTGGAAGATGATGCAGAAACTGCTGGTCTAAGGCCATCTTCAAAGTTTGTGCAAAGGACAGTGAATTTCTCAATGGTGGTGGTTAACATAGCAGAGGTTTATAAAGCTTTAAAAGCTAGTGATTCCAAGCCATTAGAGGCCACTAGAGAGCTCTTCCACTCCCCTGCTTTGAGAAATTGCAGTAAGCCTTACTCTTTACCATCAATTTCATCTTCCAGAGGGTGTTTGGTGCAGGAATGAGTAGATGTTTTGATGGAATGTGATTCTTGTATTTGATTAAAAATAAAAATTATTAATATTGGATTTTTAATATCAACACAAGTATTATCTAAGTTTAAAACTGAAATATTGAAATGAATCAAATAATAAATTTAACTTCATAAAATTGATTAAAGTTATCGAAATATTTAAAAGTGTTTAAATTGTTTCTTGACAAATATATATTACATAGACTAGTTACCTAAAATATTTATATTATTATCAAGTAAAAACAAGGGTGTTCTGGTTAATTTAATATTAAAGTCTTGAGATTTCTTGGGTAGCAAATGCAAATAGATGAAGATCTCGATATACTTGAAGCAACTGGACTTGCTAAAGATATTGTGGTTATTTATGGGCTCTAAACTTTGACTCCTGCAGCTGACGGGGATCTTGAGTCTCTTGACGAATCTCTCGATAATATATCACAATAGAAAGAGAATTTTGTTTTTTCCCTTGTATTCGAGTACAACTAGTCACCATTAGTAGACTGACAGATGTTGAATACCATTCCATTCATTACTTATTTGAATATGCAAAAATCTTTTCCAGATGGCGTCGATAGTCAAGATATTTGAATCATTTCCCCCCCGAGTCTTGACTCAGAAGAGTTCCAATTCATTCTGCTGTTTTCCTTGTTCTTGCCTGCTTGCATCAGAGCTTTATTGCGTTTATTTTTCTGATCCTACCCTTGTTTGAGTATTTCTTAATCATGCATGTGTAACATAACTATGCTGCAATGAATAAAGCACTGCCATAGACACAGAGGCTGGTTCATTTGGTTGTACGTACACTGTACATTCATGGTAAATTCTGAACTTTTTGTGTTGGCTCCATTTTGCTCACAGATGAGAATCCTATGTTGATCCTGACACATGGTGACTTGTTGACAACCGAACAGCGGATCGACATCAGGATCAGATTATGCGAGCGTCTAGGAATATCAGAGACAAACGGGGTGTATGACATTGTTTGCCTCACAGAATATGGATTTCTCGCAGAAGAATCTGATCCTGTTACAGCCTATGCCGTAACTGAAGCTGTATTTAGGGCATTGCTCATCTCAGACAGGGGGCATTTTCCAAAGAAAAACCTCCAGGACTGGGCAGTGTTTCTATTTTCATGGTTAATGTCCCTAACGGGTGCTCTCTTCGCTTTCCTTGCCGATCTTTGCTCTAAACTTGGACGGAGGGATAAGTTGAAGCACTGAATGGAAGAAGCGTCTGATAATTTGCTCTGCATATCTAGTATTGCACATATTTAATTTGTACTAAAGACTCTCTCCATTGGACTTTAGATGGTCCGACTTATTGATTTGATGTAAATAATGCCAAGGCTGGAGCAGTTGAGTAAATAATGCCAAGGCTGGAGCAGTTGAATAAATAATGCCCCAAGGCTGGAGCAGTGAAATCCATTGATTTTATTTTGCTGCCATTATCTAGTGTTTTTACTCTTGCATTCCAAAAGACAGTCCACGCAATTTGAATCCTGTGGTGATGATGTATTGAGAATTTGAATCTCAAGAACGTGTCCCTGATGAGCTTGCTATCCACAATTGTAGTATTTTAGACTGGTAAAATCTGCCATGTAGAGTCTGCATATCCTGCTAGTCTCTGCTACACACCTTATTAAATTCTTATCTCTGAACAGTTCCAGACATGATTCCGTGTTATCGAGGAACATGCAGCTCTCTGCCACCCTTTGCATTGGTGGTGAACTCTCGATGCTTCAAAAGTAGGTCCTTTTTTTATGCTACGAGTGGAGTTCAGTCTCATGGCTCAATCATACAGTAATTATTGGTAAAGCCGAAGATTATTGAGGCATCCATGATGGAGGAAAATCAGCAAAAAGCACCAGCATTATTAGTTTATAGTCACTAGTCAGCTCTGTTTGGAGTTTAGAGTTTAGATTAGTGCCATTTTAACTTACAGCACAGGATGTTCCTTTCCTTTTATGTGGCTGGGGACCAGAAAGCTCCTATGCATGGTTGGCTGTCTGTGTCTGGTCCAGAATCTTTGGGCTGGGTTTTGTCTCTTCTTGCATCGTTTTCTCTTTTTTAATCGCTACCTCAAGCCTTACCATAACTTCATTTGTTTTTCATTGCTCATTCATAACTCTTGAGAGACAAAAGGCTCCTCTCCTCTTGATTCTGTTTCAGGGTGTTTGAAGAATGTTATTTTTTATATCATTATATTAAAATAATTTTAAAAAATAATTTTATATAAAAATAAATTAATTTTCATGAAATATCATTTAAACAACGGCGTTTTCATCCTAACAACATGTCATAATCCATTTACCATATATATACACAGATTAGATTGTGTGGCCTATGCTTCGGGCTTCGAACAATCTCTTGCTTGGGGCCCGACAAGAAAATTGTGTGGTCAATGTAAGGGATCCCATTTGCATAAAATAGAGTTAAATCTTTATTTTACTGGAAAATAAAACAAACTGTAACTTTTTTTTTTTTTTTTTTATTATTGAGATCCTCCTCAGATTCATACCTCTAATAATAATTTTAAAACTAACCAGTACTCACGAGTTAATCTGAATCCGATCAATTCAAGACTAAATTCAGGTGCGGTTAAAAAAAAACAAGAAAAAAAACACTCGATGTGATCCGGCTGACCCGGTAGGTTAATTCGGCAAGACCTGGTCAAAAAACCGGTTGCTTTGTTTTTTATACTAGAAAGACATCGTTTTTATTTTTTTAAAAAAAAAATTGACCCAAGCGACCTGGTGATCCAGTCAAAACCCGGAACCCGAATCTTTAACCAAGCCTGGTCTAAAAACTATGCCTCTAACCAAATTAAAAAGAGAAAAAAAAATCCTAGAATTGACATGAGAACCAGGATTTTATCCCTATATAAGGAAAACATATAACTGAAAAATCTTCACCTAATCATTTCTATTTCAAACATTAAATTCATGCTATCTATCAACGAGACTTACTCATTTAATGCATACTATTTTTTTGTTTTAAAAAAATACATACAAATAACTAACACCAAAACTCAAGATAAAAGTAAGTGATAAAATATTTCCATGGTAATTAACGATAACACCTAAGGTTCTTAGCTCATTAATTAATTAAATCCTAAATTTTCCAACAAAAATGAAATGGAGTTAGTGGGTTAGGTTCCTAGAATGAACCACATATGGGTATTTTCGTCAATTAAGGGAGATTCGAATTAGGGTTGCAAACCCCTAAAAGAAAATAAAAACAAAAACAAGAAAAAACAAAACTAGCCGCCTTGATTCTTGGAAGTGGCAGCTGTTACTCTATCTACCAACCTCTAGTCCTATTGCTCTGTTTCCTCTCCTTCTTTTCTATTAACACACCTCTCTGCATTTATATCTCTCCTTCAATTCCTGATGAGAATGTTGTTGCTCCCCTCGCTTTAGGTCTCTTTGAATTGAGACACCCATCTCTCTTCTATCTTTTTCTCATTTCTGTTCAAGTTCACTTACTTTGAAGTCCTTGTCTTCAGTCCCTGGCATAACCTTTTTGTAATGATCAAGGATTTGCGCACAAAAGTGAGTGATCTTATTCTTCCTGCATACCTCATCCTTTGCTTTGTTTAATTTTGGTGATGACTGTTACCCTGTTTACTTCTTACTCAATGCCATCGGTTTATTTAAACAGGGACCAGAGTCAGAGGACATGGATAATACTCATCCAAGCAAGTGTAATGAGATCAAAAGAAGATGCACAGATTGCCAAACAACAAGAACCCCATGTTGGCGAGGTGGCCCAGCTGGTCCCAGGGTGTGTATATGATTATTCATTTTGCAATAATCATCTTCTTTATCAAGTACTAAGTTTCTGTATTGTGATTCTGACTAGCTTTGTTAATGATATCCAATCTTGTTTGCAGACACTCTGCAATGCGTGTGGGATCAGACAGAGGAAGAAGAGGAGGGCTCTTCTTGGCTTCGACAAAGGAGGACCGGAGCGCAGCAGAGAGAAGATGGCTAAGGGTAGCAATAGTAGCAAGCTAGGAGTTTCATTGAATCTTGGTTTGATGGGGTTTAAAAGAGATGGGATGTTTCAGGAAGATTGGAAGATAAAACTGGGAGAGGAAGAACAGGCTGCCATACTCTTGATGGCTTTATCTTGTGGGTCGGTCTTGCCTTGGTACAAGAAAGATGAAGGAAAGCATTTTTATCCATAGCAGCTTTCCAATTGCTTGTAAGCTTTAACCCCATCAAAATTCAACATTTTCTGATGGAGGTGGGGAATTGCTGAGTGTAAAATTGCAAAATATCAAGCACTTACATGAATACAAACAATTATTTCTCTTCACATCAGATTCGTGTTGTGGTGGCTGTTAAATCCAAGTTCCTGTGTAGGCTGCCAAATTACAACATGTCTGCCAATGCCCAAATGATTAGGAATAAAGATTTCCTGCTGGCCAGGTATTATTAAGATCAATATTTATTTATTTTTAAAATATTTGTTTCTTAAATTCAAATTTTAAAATAGATTTAAAAAAATAATAAAATTGCACCCACCATTTTTTCCCCCTTAAGAAATTGCATGTGACAGCTCTTCAAACTGTATTATTATTTTAAATAAATTTTTAGCTATGCTTTTTTAAATAGATTTTTGACCGTATTATTTCTTGAGAAAATTTTCTTGCGGTGCTGCGCAAGAAAAAACTGTTATGATTGGGACGCCTAAACCACCTCTTCAAAGAGAATATGAGTTGATGTCCTCTTTCCTTAAAGTGGCAGAAGCAGGAAGGAAGTTTCTGCATGCTTCCAGGTGCCTCTCCCACATTGGGTATACAAAGAAAAGGTAACGACACGTAATATACAGCAAGGCACGACATGCTATTGCCACGTCAACACTTTCGGACCAGCTGCAAGTAACCGCAACAAGATCGCGCATAGGTACTTATTACTAGATAGGTGTGGCCCGCGCGCGGCGGATTCAACCTTTTTAAAGTAAAAACAAATGTTACGCCAGGGGAAAAAAAATAAAAAAAATCACACGTGATATTTCAGGTAATGTGTATTAAGATAATGTTTTTTTTTTTAAATTATATTTTAAAAAATATATATTAAAATAGATTTTTTTTATTTTTTAACATTTATTTTAAACATCAGAATATCAAAATAATAAAAAAATATAAAAAATTAATTTGAAAAAAAAAATCAATTTTCTTCAAAATTGCGGCCTTGCCACAATAACAAACAGTACCTGCATGTCAAAGGAATAAATAAAAAAAAACACTAGAGAAAAAAATCGGGTTAACTTAGCTAACCAGTGATCAGCGTTATGAGATCGTGATAGAAAAATAAATTGTTTAAAAAAAACTAGAAAAAAGATTGAAGTTATATATATAAAAAAAAGGTCAAAAAAGAAACTAAGTAAACCTAGATTAGCTCGACGAACTGGTGACCCGCGATAACCACACATAAAAGAAAGCAAAAAAAAAAAATCACAAATCTCAAGGCCTAATAACCTAATGTCAGAGAATACAATTGAAAAAAAAATTTTAATGATGTAAAGAAAAACTTGAGTCACCCCAGGTTAACTTGACTAATCCGTGACTCACGATATGAGATTGAGATAAAAAATATTTTAAAAAAAACAAATCTAAAAAAAAAAGACCAAAGTTATATTAGAAAAAAAAAGTTAAAACAAACCCGAGTTAACTTAAGTTAACTCCATCAACTAGCAACCTGAGATACCCCCACAGAAAAGAAGAAAAAACATAGCAAAGTTCAAGGTCAATAACTTAATATCAAAGGATAAAATTAAAAAAAATAATCAATTTCAAAAAGAGAAACGCAAAAAAAAAAAAAAAATACTCGAGTAAACTCAAGTTAACTCCAATATCTCGCAACCAAGGATATGAAATTAGGATAACCCTAAAAAAAAAAGTAGAACAAATAATGAAGCTCAAGACCTAATATCCAATGATGAAGTTGAAAAAAATTAAAAATGACCTAAAAAAATACTGATGTTAAATCGAGATAATCTTTTAAATCAATTACTCAAGTCATAAGACTAATCTTGATATAAAAATTAAAGCAAAGAAAATAATCAAGGACTAAATTAGAAAATAAAATTGGACAAAAAAAAGTTAAATGAAACAAAATGTATAGGGAGGATATATTTGATTTTTAGAGGGCCCGACACGGTGTAGAGAGAGAAAAGAAGGAGAAAAAGAAAAAATATTCACCGGTTATTTGAAAGATTAGTCCAAGTTGAATTTGGTTTCTTAGGTCTTTTTTTAAATGTTTTTTTTTATCATTCAATATTTGGTTGGTTGAGGATTGAACTTCGTGATTTTTTTTCACTTTTCTTTATTTGAGTTATTTTGGTCTCGAGTCTTTTTTTTCGTTGTTTTTTTTAAAGAAAAATTATTTTTTTTCCATATTTGCTCTTCAACATTATGTTGGTTTGAGAATTATCCTTTATAGTTTTTTTCAATTTACTTTCTACTTGGGTTATCATGGTCCCATGATTAGATTGCTGATTTGGCATGCTGACTCGAGTGGACTCGGGTCGGTTTTTATTTTTTTAAAATTGATTTTATTTTTAATTTGTTGGGAATTGAGTTTCATTTTTTTTCTATTGAGGTTATCTTATTATGTTTTAATTTTTTCTTCATTAACAAATAAGAACATGAAGAACTTTTAAGAATATTGAAAGGTTATTTTTTATAATATTGTCAAACATTTATTTTTTACATTAAATTATTGTCTAGTTTAGTTTATTTATTGTCATTATTTTTTTAATTATATTATTAAATTAATTACACTTATTAAACAGAATGAATGAATGAAATCTCAAATTTTTCTTAATTTTTATTTTAAACATCAATGTGATCTTAACATCATTTTTTTTATATTAAAAAGATTTACGAGACACCAATCTAGCTTAGTAACTATACCCTTTACATATATTCCAGTCATATCCATCATTTACTTTGTTCGATACGGCATCCCTCGCATATCCAAAACCATGCTAAAAATACAAAACGCCATTGGAAGGGGTAGCGTTGCCAACTCAAACTACACAACAGGCTCCTTCTTATACAGGGTAAAAACAAATTCAAGTTTGAACTTGGATTGATTAATTGATTGGGTCCTTCTTATCTTATGAATAAAAAATGAATAAATCATTTCCCGCTCGGCAAGAATTATTACAACCAGCAAGCAATCAGAGGGTCGAATTTGAAATCTTGAAAAAAGGTGCCATCGTGCCTTTTTGGACAACAGAGAGGAAATTACACAGTGTACTTCGGCCTGGATCCACGATCACACGACCCCATCTTCATTCTCGGTATTTAGAATAACCATATCCGTTTTTGTGGATAACCCACGATTCTTTTGCCCATATAATCCTTCTTCTTAATTTCTCCCCCACTTTCCCTCTCATCAGACATGGCGAAACCAACTGCCTCCGTTCCGAAAAAGAACACCACAACAAGCAAACCCCCCTCTGCCCTCCCTCCATATTTCGAGGTCCTCTGTTCTGTCTGTGAGATTTCGTTTCTCTCTTGTTTTTTTTCTTAGTTTTTAACTTATGGTTCTGTTGTTTTGCAAATGCAGATGATAGCTGAAGCAATAACAACACTGAAGGACAGGAAAGGATCGAGCCAACCTGCGATTGCAAGGTTCATTGAGGAAAAGTACAAGAAGTCTTCTCTGCCTTCTAGCTTTAAGAAAGTTCTGTCTGTCCAGTTGAAGAAGTTTGTAAAATCTGAAAGGCTTGTAAAATGCAAGAATTCTTACAAGATCTCTTCAACTGAGAAGCTGGAGCTGGATATCAAAGGGACCCAGAAAAACAAGGGTGCTTCCAAGAGGGCCTTGACCACCCCGGAAAAGAAGGCTGCCAAGAAGATATCAGAGAAAGGTGTCCAGACCAAGAGGCTTAGTCAGGTTAAGACACCTGAGGTTCTCAAGAAGGGTAAAAAGGACGTGAAGGCTGGAAAAATGAAGAGATTGAGCCAGGTGAAGACACCAGATGGGTTCAAGAAGCTGAAGAATTCGACGCCTATGAAGAGGAATAATTTGAAGGCTGGAAGTTCTTCCAGTTCAAGGGCCCATAAGAAGTAATGCACATCGGTGGTGGATCTTAGTTACCAGTGGTGATTAGAGGAAAATCCCAGTATTTGATTTGTAGTAATTATTAGGAGAAGGAAATGTTAAGTCAAGTACTATTATTGTTATGATTAGTAATATTATTATGTTAGCTTTTTTATATAAATCATAGTTTCTGCTGCCAGTTTGCATTTCGTTAAAAAAATATGGCTAACTGTTTCTGGTTTGCAAATCGTTCTTCAACATTGTACTGTTTTTATCTTTCTTTCTGTTTTGAGAATCATGGTAGTGAGAACTGCTTTTTCTGGCTGTGGTGGTTCTCGTTTTGATCATTTTCAGTTGATTAATGGCTTGTGCTAGCCAGCGCCACAATAAAATCACTCCTGCGTTTTGCTTAGTGTATTTCTTACTTTTATAACCATAAAATCATGTACCAAGTCGATTGAAGATTTTATTTTCTTGGAAAAAATTCGAGGAAACAATGGGTTTTTTCAAGATGCCTTTTAGTTTCAAGAACATAACATGTTTTAGTCCTCTAGACAGGTTCTATTTCAGCAGATTGCTCCAATTACTCATCATCTTACATTATTCAAAACAGATACGCTTTGTTTAGGTTCGGTAAATGCCATTTTCTTCGATTGATTTCTACAAGGTTGTTCAGCGAGAACAGGATGATAAGGAGCCACGATGTTCATGTAGAGTACGCAAGCCCAATCTCCATGCAACGTAGAGCTGGGTGTAGCAGACAAGCTGTAACAGCTGGAAGAAACCATTCACAAACTATCAGAAGCTTTTCTCCCTAACAAAGAAGGATCCAGTCACAACAACTAGAACCGAGATGTACTCCTACATCAACAGGGAGGAAAATCAGGAAGAGACAGAGGGAAGTCGACAAATATTCTCATCCAAAATGGCCAAACTAAAGTTTTCTAAATACTCTGGTGATGACCCTACTGAGTGGCTCAACCGCGTGGAGCAATTCTTTGAATTTCAAGGGACTGCTAAAAGAAGAAGAAGGTGTCTTTAGCTTCATTCCACCTGGAAGGGGAGGCCAACCAGTGGTGGCAGTGGATACGACGAGCTTATCAGGAAGAAGGCAGAATGGTGACTTGACAATCTTTGAAGGAAGAGTTATGGGCTCGCTTTGGACCTACAGAATGTGAGGACTTTGACAAAGCACTCTCACGGGAGAGACAGTACTTGGGTTCTCTGCGGGACTATCAGAAGGAGTTTGAAAGGTTGGGCAACCGAGTCCATGGATGAACATGTGCTTGTACTGCTTCAAGGTATTCCCTTCTCCCTAACATTATACTCTTTGTTGTTAATAGGCTTAGATGCAGTATTGGGAATACAATGGGTGAAGTTGTTAAAGTATAATTTGTAATTTTCAATTTCATTAATTGTTAGTTTTAATGAGTCAAAGTTCTCTTGATTTAGATTGAGGTAGTTTATGTACTCCTAAATTTTATTAAATTAGTTCTTGTTATATAAAGTCCTTTACCATTCTATTTTTGCATGGAAGAAAAGAAGAAAAATAAAAAATATTTTTGGTATTTAGCTGCAGCACTACCAATTATATCTTATACAAATCTTCTTCATTTCTGTTTTTGCAATTTGTTTCCAACGGATTTGCTATCAGAGCTAGTTTATTCTTATGGCTTCTTCATCAAGTAACTCTATTTTCTCCTATACAATTCCTATCTTTGATGAAGAGCATTATAAATAATGGAGTTCTCTCATATGGAGACTATCTTCATCTTATAAGATTTGTGGATATTAGTTGACGAGGGGTTTGAAGAACCACCCTAAACAGGATCTTCTGCATCCTGAACAGAAAAAAATACAAAAGAATATAAGCAGAATATGCAAAGAAATGCATCTGCCTTAAGAATAATTCAGCAGGGAGTAAGCAAATTAATTTATCCTAGAATTTCCTTTATTAAGAAGGCAAGAGAAGCATGAGAGATTTTGAAAAATAAATTCCAGGGTTATCAAAAAGCTATCTCCATTCGGTTGTAAAATCTATGAAGAGAATTTGAAAATCTTACAATGAAGGATAATGAGTTTGTTAAAGATTTCTCTTCAAGAACCATTAAAATCATCAATCAAATAAAAAGTTGTGGAGACAATGTTTCT
>Ga0325410_1000870_pt1 | contig 32374 bp, 25 predicted proteins | sample PopdelMetagenome_16_FD_206182 | JGI IMG/M metagenome (GOLD analysis project Ga0325410, IMG submission 206182) | Populus deltoides microbial communities from Bellville, Georgia, United States - Xylem-PdIQD-R3 | ecosystem: Host-associated > Plants > Phyllosphere > Stem > Wood/Secondary xylem...
TGATACTTGTGTTTGGATCGCTAATTTTTCCTCTTCTAACGTTATTTCTTCCTCTGAACTATTTGATCAAGCTTCGGAAGCATTTAGTGCATGGTTTGTGTGCGTGTGCTTGTATATAAATTGTCCCAGATGAAGAATTTGCAATTTGGATGAAGAATTTGCAATTTGTGACTGCCATGTATTAATTCCGTATTTAGCTGTCACAGGTTTTATTTCATTTTCTTAACAGTCTTTGAAGCTCCTTCTTAACTAAATTTATAGTCGTGACTTTCATAGGTTTAGTAAATAACAATTAGAGTTGGAAGCCATGCATCCACCACGTATAAATTATACACAAACACGAACTCTAAATTACAAATCAAACGGTAAAGAAATCTAGGGAAAATTTTCTTGTATTTTTTATTCGATTTAAATAATAATCTTTTTTCTTCATAAAACAAACTAGAAATCTCTCTCTCTCTCTCTCTCTCTCTCTCTCTCTATATATATATATATATATATATATATATATATATTAGACCTCAAGTACTCTTTAGAAAATGATTCATATTTAAAACTTACTTAATTAATAAAATATATCAAGTATTAGGATTTCTAATTAATAAAATATTAACCTGCCATTTTTCTACAGAGACTGATTCATCCTTCAACGTGCCATTTTTCTACATAGACTGATTGATTGCTTTTACGAAATAATGTTAACCTGTCCACTAACATGAAAAAATATATGGGATTTGGGTCATATAACCTGCCACTAAATTGAATAAGTTAATTTTAATTTAATTAGATGAAAAAAATAAGCATTGACAGTAGATCAATAAAAGAGATTAGGATATCATCATGAGAAAAAAAATTTCAAAAGGGAATAATTGATGTATCTCAATACACATCCCATTAAATATGAAAAAATAAACAGCAAAAAAAAACATAAAAAAATCAATTCTAGTTAACCCGAGTTAGTATGACAAACCTATAACTCCGGTAATTAAGGTTGAGCCAACCAGAAATATCCTGCCAAACCTGGGATTATTTTTCAAAATAGAAAAAATGATGTATCTCAAATCACATCCCATTAAATATGGGAAAATGAAACAAGGTAAAAAAAGAACATAAAAATAATTGGTCCTAGTTAACCCGAGTTAGTATGATAGATTTGTAACCATGGTAATTAGGGTCAAGTAAACCAAGGATATATTGCTAAACGCGTGGTCTAAATCATGAAATTAAAATAACCTAATAAAAAAATAAAGAAAATTATATATAAAGATCTTTTTAAAAAATCGTGTTAACTTTTCATATCTATGACCCATTTCATTAGATCTAGAGAACCCTATTTAGAAAAACCATAAACCTAATTCTCAATCAATCAAATATTAAAGCATGAAATAGAAAAATATTTTTAATTATACAAAATAATTTAAAAAATAGCAATTAAAACAATAAGGATCAAAATTCAAATACCAAATAGATTTTATATTTTATTGAAGGGTGAAATTAAAAGAACAATCAATTTAGCAAAAGGAAAAAAAAAGAATGAGAAAAAAAATTAATATAAAAAAAACTTATGATTGAAGGGTGAATGGTGAAACTGAAAAGAATAATAAATTTTCTAAAAGGGCCAAGAAAAAAATTAGAAATCACAATATGGACCAAATTGGAAAATATAATACCATCAATTTGGATTGATTAATGAAATTAAAAACAAAAAAAAACTTTTATAAAAGAGTAAAAAAAATTAGAAATCAAAACAATAATGATCAAATTGAAAAATATAATATTTGTAAATTGGAATTGAATGAGGAAATTGAAAACAAATAAAACTTCTATAAAAAGACCAAGAACAAAAATTAGAAATTAAAAGAAGAAGCATTGAAGTTGAAATACAAACAACAAAGAGGGTTAAGCAGTAATTTTTGAATGAGGAGAGAGAAAAGAAAAGGGGGAAAGAAAGGTCCACCAGCAACAAATCGAACAACCAATGTCAACACGCGTTGCTCTATAGGAAAAAGAACATGGTGGTACTTCTAATAACACGATGGAATGGCATTTTGGATGCCAGAAAGTGCCACACACACTGCTCGAAGTACATGCACACCTCTCACGCATCTGTAATTTTTTTTAGTCAAATACCAAATTTTCCCTTAAATAAATTAATAATAATGAAAAAAACATTGTGAAAAAACGAAAAATCCCCTTGACTCCAGTTTTAAAATCTTTTCCTTTAAAGGTATTTTAGTCGTTTCACTATGCTTTTTAATTTTTATTATTTTCTTATATTTAATCAAATATCAAATTGCCCCTCATCTAACATTATAATGACGAAAACAAATCATTATGAAAATTAAAAAAAATGCCCATTGAGGCTAGTTTTAATTATTATTATTTTTGCTTACAAATGTATTTTAATCGTTTCACTGTGCAATTAAAATGAAAAAAAATACTTATTTGTCTCTGGTCAATTTGCTAATGACTAATGGGTTTTGTGAAAATATTTCAATGTCCTTTATAACTAAAGTTAAGTTTTTTGTGTGGAGGAGCAAAATCATCATTATTCTATTCAAGTGAACAATGTTTTTTTTTTTTTTAGAGCTACAATGTTTTTTCAAGAGGTTTTAGCTTCTTTTAATAACTAGATAGGTGGTCATCACTTTGCTATGAGCTGGGTCAAATTTTTGTTAATATAAAAAAACAGACGCCTAAATTATTATAGTGTTTTTAAAGGAGTAAGAAAAATAGGAGACCTGGATCATTGATTCCAATGGACTTAATAAGTTTGGTTAATTTAATAATATGATTATAAAAACAATCCAACAAAAAAAATGACAACGACTAATAAAAAAATGGATACTTGTCAATATTATAAAAATATACTTTCTTATTTTTAAAATACCTAAGCAATCTTATTCAATAACAAAGCAAAATATCGAATTAGAACAGGATAACATCATCAAAAGGAAAGTAAAAATAAATTGAAGCTCAATTACTAGCAAATCAAATATAAGATGAACCGGAAAAAAAAACCCAATTTGAGTTAGCTTGCCAAATTTATGACACGATCGTGAGACCAAGATAAGCTCATACAAAATAAATTTAATAAAACAATGGAGGTTATCTCTCAAGCAAACTAAATAATAAAAGGTAAAACTTAAAAAGAAATCATTAAAACAACATCAAAAAACCCGAGTTAACTCGGGTAACTCTACTAACTCACGACTTAGAACATGAGATTGGGATAAGTCCATAGAAAAAAAACCAAAAAAAATCAAGAAGCTTAAAACCTAATAACCTAATGTCGAATGATAAAATTGAAAAAAAAATAAACTTAAAAAAATAACCTAAAAAAATCAAAGTCAAATCGAGCTAATCTTCAAAACGCGTAATTTAGGTCATGAAACCAGGATTACCCAATAGAAGGCAAACACGAAAATGTTAAGAAGCAAAATTCTCAATCATCCAAACAATGAGGGATGAAATTGAAAAAAAAAATCAATCAAGAAAATAATTTTTAAAAAATATAGAAATTTAAAGAATAAGGATCAAATTTAGTATAAAAATAAAATAAAATAAAATAATGAGGGATGAAATTGAAAAAAAATAAATCAAGAAAAAAAATGCAATAAAAAATAAGGACCAAATTGGATATAAAAATTAAATGAAATCAAATGTTCAAGGACAAAATTGAAAAACAAAATCTACTTAAAAAATCATTAGAAGCAAAAAAAATAACAATTAAAAGAATAATGATCAAAATCGATACAAACTGACATAACAAATTTAATTTTTGGAATGGTAGGCGCAAAACACGAGGTGAGAAGAGAGAACATAGGGAGAAGAAGAAAAATAGTTTGTCGAAGCCACCTCATCGATTGTGTTGTTCCTAACACCACAGTAGAAGTCAATGTTTAGCCTCTGAGAGAAGTCTCACGCATGGCTCAAAGGGCATGGGCATATCCCTTGCAGTGGCGCGTGCGTTGGATGCACCAGCCATTTTTGGTTTGTAAATAATGTTTTATACTTAGTAAAATGCTAAATCTCTCTTTGGTCAACTTAATTATAACTAATAGACCAGTGTGAAAATACGAAAAAACTCCTAGATACATGTTCAAAAATCTTGTTTTAAGGGTAATTTAATCATTTTATTATGCTTTAAAAAGTGAAAATCTAAAAATCTCCTAAATACTAATTTAAAAACTCTCTTTAAAGGGCTATATAACACGAGCCGATGAACTAGTGTGGCTATAAAATGAGAGAAGCATATGTATTGATTAATGTAGTTAGGCCGGTATATATCAATAGTTATATAGCATCAGCCTGCAGGACGGTCGCTAATGACTTTAATTAACCATGGAGTTAGTTAATGATAATACTAGAAGGACGTAGTCTATAGACTATTAATCAAACCATTAAAGTGCTTCTAATTGGGCTCCTTTGCTACAAGCTGCCATGAAAACACGATACCTCCTCTCTACCTGCCACGCGGTCTGCAAAAGTCAAGCTTCTGAAAATTAAATGAATAAAATTAAATAGTGAAATTAATATTGTTCATGCACTAAAAACAATCATGTCAAAATGTGGCAGAAATATTTTAAAAAGGAATAGAGAAAGAATATTGAGAAGAAAATTCAAAAAATGAATGAAATTAAACAGTGAAATCAATATTGTTCATGCACTAAAATAATCATGCGCCATTTTTTTATTATTATTATTTCTCTAATTCTCTTAAGATCTTAATTTAACTATCTTTTTTTAATAGTAATTAATGGCATTTTGGGGTATAAAAGGAGGTTTTTGTGATATTTTGTAAGACTTGGAGGAGTTTTTGTTAAATCTTTAAACTTTTGGCTGGTTTTTGTAATTTCATAATGCCTCAAAGGATCTACACACACACACACAGAGTACATAACAGTTGAGAATAATTGGAAGGCTTAACCTAATGGTTAACCAACCCTTTCTATATATATATGTAGAGCAATATACAATAGTAATGGTATAAGGTTACCACACAAGAGTATGTCTACAATATTTCCTATGTAAGTACATTCTATAATATGCCCTCTCAAGCTAAGGGTGGAGGATCAACCCGAAGCTTGAAACAAAAAGCAGTAAACGAAGAAGTAGGAAGTGGCTTAGTGAAGACATCGGCAAGTTGATCCTGGGAGGAAATAAAACGAATCTGAATCTCTTTCTTTGCAACTCTATCTCGGACAAAATGATAATCGACTTCAACATGTTTTGTGCGAGCATGAAAAACAGGATTCGCAGACGAATAAGTGGCACCAAGGTTGTCACACCAGATAATAGGAGCAGAAGCAGACAGAATCTGGAGATCTGTTAATAAGTGTAGAAGCCAGATAACCTCAGCAGTGCCATCAGCTAAGGCTTGGTACTCAGCTTCAGTAGAAGAGCGAGCAACTGTGCGTTGCTTACCGGATTTCCACGAAATCAGCGTCTGACCAAAAAAACACAAGGTAACCACCCGTAGATTTTCTGTCCTCAACACTGCCTGCCCAATCTGTATTTGTAAAACCATGTAAGGCAAAAGAAGAACTGCGAGTAATATGTAAGCCATGTGATGTTGTACCCTGAAGATAACACAAGATGCGTTTCACGGCAGCCCAATAAGAATATGTAGGATCATGCATAAACTAACAGACTCTGTTAACAGTAAAGCAAATATCTGGGCGCGTAAAAGTGAGATACTTAAGAGCACCCACAATTTGACGAAAACGGGTAGCATCAGAAAACAATGGATCAAGCAGAATGGTAGCTTTAGATGTAGAGATAGGAGTATCAATAGGTTTGCAAGATAACATACCAGCCCGAGTGAGGATGTCAAGTATATATTTATGCTGGAAGAGCATAAGACCCATACTAGTAGACTGAACCTCAATACCCAAAAAATAATGAACAGAACCCAAGTCGTGAAGCTTAAATTCTGAGCTCAATAGCTGAATGAGGCGTTGGAGCAGAAGAGAGTTACTACCCGTAAGCAGAATATCATCAACGTAGACCAGAAGATAACAAATATCAAGACCAACAGAGAAGATAAACAATGAGGTATCCACCTTAGAGGCACGAAAACCAATAGATAATAGAAAATCATTCAAACGAGTGTACCAAGCCCGCGGAGCCTGTTTTAAACCATATAGAGATTTATGCAATCGGCACAAATGAGAGGGGAGAGCAGAATCAACAAAACCTTGAGGTTGTTTCATGTAGACCTTCTCGTCAAGAATATCATTGAGGAAGGCATTATGGATGTCAAGCTGATGAATTTTCCAACCACACGAAACTGCAACGGAGAAGACTAATCTAACAGTCGCTTGTTTGATAACTGGACTAAATGTTTCAGAGTAATCAATACCTTCTTGCTTAGTGAAACCTCTAGCAACCAAACGCGCCTTATACCTCTCGATGCTTCCATCAGATCTGCATTTAATCTTGTATACCCACCGATTACTAACAACATTCATGGAGGGGTGAAACGACACTAAGGTCTAAATTCTGTTTGCGTGTAAGGCCTGAATTTCCTTACGCATAGCACTATGCCACGCCTCATATCTGTTAGCATTATTAAAAACAAGTGGCTCATGAGAGGGAGGAGAAACTACCCGGCTGAAGGAGATAGCAGAGGCTGCGGCAGTGGCTATGGACAGCACTGCTATAGGCTGCCTTGCACGAAGAACCATGGGATGTTGATGAGCAGCTGGGCATGGAGAAGTGTGACATGTACCTGGAAGATGCTAAAGAGGATATAAAGAGAGGTCTACACAGAGTTGCAGACCAGCTGGAGAAGCAGTGGAGGGACTCGTCTGCACTGGTGAGGCTGCTGCAGAACTGGGATGATCTGCTGCAGAACCGGGTTGCTCTGTTGCAGCAAACCTCAGAACATGCGCATCCGGTGATGGAGAACCTGTTCCTGCACAATAATCATTGGAAAAACAAGCATATGTTGATAGTATGGCAGTGTGGGATGGTGATGAAGGGGTGGCAGAATCTATGGGCAAAAGGGTAGGCTGGTGGGGTGCGGCAAAGGGTAGAATTAGGTTGTGGTTGGGGCCGGTTTGGTAAGTAGTAAGCTGAAAGGATGGAAGATAGGTAGGTGGGGTAGGAGGTACCGGTGAGGATGTTACCTATTCGACTTCGTAAAAAGAAAGACATTTTCATGAAAACGAACATGACGGGAGACATAAATACGATCAGACTCAAAGTCAAGACAACAATAACCAAGATGGGATGCAAAAAGGGAAAACAAAGACACCCAAAAGTATGTAGGAAGTTATAATCAAGAGTGCGTCGAAACAGACACTCAAACGGAGATGTATTTTAGAGAACAAGAGTAGGCATGCGATTAATAAGGTAGACCGATGATTCAAAAGCATAGTTCCAAAATCACAATAGGGCACTACACTGGCCTAAAAGGGTTAGGCCAGTTTCGAAAATATGTTGATGACGACGTTCAACAGTGTCATTTTATTCATGAGTATGAGGACAAATTAATTGATGATGAATACCAATGGTCTGAAAAAATTTATTTAATTTATGATATTCACCGCCCCAATCAGTTTGAACAGATTTAATTTTAAGAGAAAACTGACGCTCAACAAGTGTTTGAAAATGTTAAAAAATGGAAAAAACATCAGATTTCGCAACAAGCGGATAATACCATATATGTTTGGTATGCGCATCGACAAAAATAACAAAATAGCAGAAGCCATCAGAAGAAAACATAGGGGCAGGACCCCAAACATCACTAAAAATTAATTCAAGTGGGGTAGAAGTTTTGTGACCCGTAGGGCGTAATGACAAACGGGACGACTTTCCTAAAAGACAAGCTTGACACTGAGTAAGAGAACATCTAGAAGTACATATGATTTTATTGCCAAAAACTAAAAAATTGAAAATGCGAGGGGTTGGATGACCCAAACAACGATGCCACAAGTCGGCAGTCACAGAGATGCAAGGAGACCAAAAAGCTTGAGGAACTGACATGGCAGAAGACTCAGAGAGGACATAAAGGCCATCATGACTTTGACCGGAAAGGAGAACTTCCTTGGTGACGAGATCCTTCACATAAAACATAGAAGCATGAAATTCAAAATAAACATGATTATCACGACAGAATTTTTGAACAGATAACAATGGTTTGGTAATCTGAGGCACATGGAGAACATTAGATAATGTAAACATGCGTTTTGGGGAATGTAATTTAGTATGTCCAATATGGGATATGTCAAGGCCCTTACTGTCATTAACATGCAAAAAATAATTACCAAGATAGGGTGTAGAATCGGTCGAAGTTCCAAGATCAGGTGTGACATGTTGATTTGCGCAGGTGTCGGGGAACCAAGTCGCAGCAGAGATATTCCCAACAGCAAGATGAGCAGAGGGTTGCAGAGAGTTGCTACGAAACTGGGAACAATAGGGAGCTGTGTGCCCAAAACTGGAGCACTATTGGCAGCATACATGCTGCTGTCCAGACCACTGCCCAGCACTGGAATTGCGCCTGGTTTGCTGCCAGTGGTTTAGCCGCCAATATGTAGCAGAGTGGCCACTGTTCTGGGGAGTGGAACAGTTGTTGTGGGGATGCTAATTACCTCTAGAGCGACCCCTGTTGCGGATGAAGTTAGGGCTGTGATGAGACATAGCATGGTGTGCAAAAAACTGTGGTGTTGGCAGCAGAGGTGGTTGCTGCGGCAGAGAAGAATAAGACAACAGAGAGGGAGCGATAATCATGGAATGGAAAGAGTTCTTGTGCAGAAATTCATGAGTAAGAAGGTGGCTGTGAAGATCAACATAGGATAGCGATTCTGCCTTGGTTATGAGACTTGTTACTAAGTCTTTGAACTCACCACGAAGGCCACGAAACACATAAAGATTGAAATCTTCAAGAGACATAGGGCGACCAGCAGCAGCCAATTCGTTAAATAACGATTTGGCTTGCTGCATGTATAAACTAACTGATGAGTCACCTTGTCGAAGGTCTTGAAAGGAGCCATGAAGTTGCATGATGTGAGAATTAGACAGAGAGGCAAGCGCTTTCTCAAGAGTGCGCCAAACACAATGCGAAGTAGAACAATCTACCACGAGATGCAACGCATCCACGGAGAGAGAGGAGAGCAAAGCACTCAAAATAAGTTGATCATGTTGCTTCCAACGAAGAAAAGAATGGCTGATGATAGAGGAAGAACCAGCAGAGCTGTCAAAAATATGAGATGAAGGACACGACACTAAGCCGTCAACAAAGTGAAAAACACCTTGACCAAGGAGATATGGCTTCATCTGCATTCTCCAATAAAGATAATTTGTGTTCGTAAGTTTTAGCGAAACAACTTGGTGAGTGTTCGCCAAAGGAACAATAGTTGTAGTGTGGGTTCTCATGAGAGGTAAAGGAACGGCAGGGACTTGGGAGCAAGAATCAGAGACAAGCTCTGCAAGTAGAGGCTGCTGTAGGGAAGAAAAGGCACCAGTAGCAGTAGCTTGGAGATGGCTGGCCGATTGTGCTGCACCACCTGTGGAGAGGGAGAAGTTGGCGGCAGCAGTAGAATCCATGTAGAGAAAGTAAAAAGAGAGGGTCGGCTGCAAAGGGAGAAAGGGAGAAAAGAGTTCTGACGGCAGAAAGCTCTGATACCAAGTTAAGGATAATTGGGAGGCTTAACCTAATGGTTAGCCAACCCTTTCTATATATATATGTAGGGCAATATACAATAGTAATGGTGAAGGTTACCATACAAGAGTATGTCTACAATATTTCCTATATACAATATTTTCTATATAAGTACATTTTATAATAATAACCAATTATGAATTGTTGAAACCAATTATATATATTATGAATTGTTGAATATAGTTAAATTTGGTTAAAAGATTGATTGATTGGATTGATTAAGCAATTCGATAATTATTTGTTTCTTCAGAAAATATTCAATGCCAAGAAAGAAGCTCGATTAAAACCTATAGCTAGGTGTAGAAAAGGAGAGAGAAGTTGAGGGGCATAAGGATAAATTCTCAGCATCATTCTCTTTGTGACTTTTTGGTATGTAGCCTCCTCCTCCTCCTCCTTCTTCTTCTTTAGACAACACAATACTGTATAAATATTATTAACTTATATGAAAATAATTCATGTGATATGATAGAAGGGAACATTTACCTGAAAGAATATTAATTTTAACAAGATTTTTTTTATTAACGTGAGTGTTCGGGTTAGTTTGCACGCACCTCGACTAATCCCACAGATCTTGAAGTTAACGACCATGTAAACCTCTAGTGGCCTTAAGATTTATGAAACTCGAATCGATGATCTCTAGAAAGCAAATCTAAAACCTAATCAGTTGAGCTACACACCCCGTAGTTATGATTTTATTTATCTTATTGGCCATGTTTTTAAACGTGGATTGCTACCACACCTCTGAGATCCTTCCAATGACAAGAATGACAGAAGGGATGGCCATAACAGTTACAGTGGATAAGTTAGGTTAGTATGGTGATGTCTATTGCCTTTTTCTGACTCTATAAAAGTCTCTGCTCTAGTTGCCTTTCTTTCTGAGTCCAGTCTGTGACTATACAAAAGGCCATAAGGATTTTTTTAGAGGAGTTTAAATTTTTAATAAGATAATATCAGCTATAAGCATACAATCCTAAATCTAAAAGTAAGGAAACCAATGTGCTTGTCTCTATTAAAAGTAAGGAATAAGCGTGAATTATATATCAGACGTTAGATTTATGGTCATTATAGGCATCAATTCACTTTTAAAATCATCAGAGTCTTCTTCTTCTTTTTTAAAAAGGTTTGCTCGTCGATGGTGGTAGCATACTAGGATACTTGTCTAGTTATGAATTCTTAAATGTTATTCTCCCGTTATGGCGTGCTCCATTTTGTAATTTATTCTTACAAATCTCTAGTTATTCATGAAAGAACAATTCTTGAAAATAAAAAATCTTGATTTGGGTTTTTTGTTTCTTTCATAAATCCTCACAAACACAAAGACTGCATAGACTTGGTTGTGATGGTAAGTGAAAGAACTTACGACCACAAAGAACTTATGTCCACCATATTAAATAATTAAAGTCCCATCGACCACCTACATGTATTTTTCCACGTGTGAGCTACAGAGGTGCAACTATCAATTATAGTGGCATGAGACCAAAAGATTAATTATCTTGTCTTTTACAAATTATAGAAAACAAGTTGCATGGGTAAAACAAGTTACGGTTTTCTATGGCATACTATCATGTCGTGAAGGTAGAATAGTTTTCCAAAGACTTGAAATAGGCTGTAAGTAAATTAATAAGCACAAGAACACCATCTCGACCTCAGAAAATCAACTTCAGTAACAAGACATGGTTTATTAAACACCAGTAGCCATAATAAGAAATGAAAGCATGGCAACATTTGGATATCATAACCAAACCAGTGAACAAAAGAAGTGTGTATGAAGGGAAACACCACATCTACAGAACCACTAGAATTATTGCTTGTCGGCAAAGGAAGTCCATCAATATAATAGAGGCAGTAAAATCTGAGCAAGTATCAATAGCTCTTGATTATAGTACAATCCCAAAAATTCTAGTCAAGGAAAAACTACATAAAGAGAAAAAAGTTGTCTAGAAGGGATGAACAAGGCCAAGTTATACCTACAAGAGTGACAAGTCCCTCAGTATTTCAATATTGTCTGGATCTATTCTCAATGCATTTTTAAGAAAACTGGATGGGAAGTCTATCCCCAACCCATACAGGGAATTTAAGCCGTTCTTGGACGTAAAACCAAGGGAAGATGTGAACCACAATCACAACTGCATATACATACACATGTTTTTTTTTTCAAAAAAAATAAATTAAAGAGAGAAAGAGAGAGTGGGTGAGTGAGACTCCAACTAGCCTACATATAGGTGGTATGATTGCATTCTTAATTTCTCATTTATAAAATCTTCTCTTCCTTCCCTTTATTTCTACTTAACCCATACATTCAACAAATATAGAAGTGTGTAGAAATGGCAGGTTCCTCAAGTCATCACATAAGAAATATTTGTGTTTTCGGTGGATCCAATCCTGGGAAAGAAAAAGAGTTTTAAGAATCAGCAAATCATCTTGGTCAGGAACTAGCTGAGAGAAAGATTTATTTAGTGTATGGGGGAGGCAGCTTTGGGTTAATGGATGGTGTGTCAATAGCTGTATTTTTAAGAGGCAGTCAAGTTTTGGGAGTTGTCCCTAAAGCTTTAGCAAAAGGGGACATCATTTGAAAAACAATTGGAGAGGAACTACAGGTCTCCACAATGTCTGATTGAATGAATGCAATGTTTAACCATGTTGATGCCTTCATTGCCTTACCAGGTGGTCTGGGCATATTGGAAGAGATCTTTCATATTTTCTCTTGGACCCAACTGCACATTCACCATAAACCTATAGGTTTGTTAAATGTTAATGGTTTTTATGATAATTTGTTGTCTTTTCTTGATCAAGCTGTGGAACAGGAATTTCTAACATCTTCGGCACGACAAATCATAATCTATGCTGCTACTGCTGAGCAATTGATTGACCAACTACAATCTTTCATCCCTGTAATTGATCCCTCCATGAGTCGTATAAATTGGTCAACTAAGGAAAGACGTAAAAAGCTTAGATTGGATTTAAATCTTCGTTTGTGAAACCTTATGTCTTTTGGTTTTATCAATAGCATATTATTTTGTTTTGTTATTTTTTATATTTGTTTAAGTGTGTTTCGGGTGATGTCTTCTATACTCTATCTTTCTACCTTATGATATTGAGAACAATGTCTCGTTTTGGTTGGGGGAAGGGTAGTAGTTGACACAAAAAAAAACTAACTAACCAACTAACTGCTTTTGTTTTTAATAAAACCATTTGACAAAACTGTTATTACTAGGATGGCAGAGTAAGGGAGAATTTTATTGACTTTTAAAACGCATCTTAGTAAACATTTTCCAATTGTTATTTGCAATATTTATAACAAGGTCTATCACATACTTCTCTTGAAATATTCAGGTTTACAAACTCTCGCATTATTATCACTTGATTTTGCTCTTATACTCATTTAACAAGTATTCTTAAACCTTCATTTTCACACACACATTTTAACATATGATTGTGGATTGCACATTAGATTATTACATTATTCATGTTCTTTTGTTAAAGGTAACAACTAAGGGAAAGGGATAATATATAATTTGCAAAAAACAAAAAAATTGATAATATTGATGATAATAAAAACATAGATAAGTTTGGTTTCGTAGCATCATTAACATAAGCAATTCAACCCGAAGGGGTGTTTTAACACCTAATACCCTAAAGTCAACTGACTTGGGAGCTATTGGCTCAGTGCTTGTTATATGGGTTAAGGAGAAAAGCTTAAGGGGATCAAACATTGCACTATCTACGTATTAGTATCTGCAACCCGAGTTACTAAACTCGAAGGGGTGTCTCAACACCTAATGCCCTAAGACCAACTGGTCTGGGAGTCATTAGCTTAAAGCTCGTTACATGGGTTAAAGATGCATTGTGTTTTAAGTTATATGTGTGTGTGTGTGTGTGTGTTTATATATATTAAAAAAAAGATAATAATCCCAACCCAAGGAAGTTAACTTTAAACATTAGAACAAAATTTTGTTTTCTTCCACGTAAAGCCTCATAACTATGTGTTGATATAATGAGCACAAAAGGAAGTATCAATAACTCCTTAACTAAAGCATGTTTTATAATAACAAGTCGGATACTATAAGATACCTTTAATTTATGGTAAATGTTAATCTTAAATGCAAGCCTATCACATAAATCAAAAGATTAATTGATGAGTTTAACTACTGAAATTGAGAAGACAAAGAAAGAGGCAAGCTTAGAAAAAAGATGTTGGTTTAGTCCAAACTGGAACATCATTATGTTATTGGATCATAACTGAAGCTGTAGAACTTGGATTTAGGTCTGGTGTATATGTATAGAAAGCTAAGACATAGGCCTAAAACTTTCATGAGATTACAAGATTTAAAAGTGTCATTTTAGAATTCAAATGGTAGCAACAACGGAGAAGTTGGAATCTGTCTTGTAGCCCAGACATTGTTCAGTGTTCAGCCAATATCTTGAGTTCTAGAGGTCCAAATACACCGATTATTGTTTTGTTGGAAAGCTGAGACAATTTCCCAGAACTTTCATGGGACTATCTACTCAAATTCTAATGTTAGCAATGACGTTTTATACAGACAAGAAGATAAGAATTGTTACCAAGTCAAGAGGTAGCCACCAACTCAACAATTAGTCATCAAATCAATAGTTCTGAATTTTGGCCTATAAAAGAAGGCATATTCCATGCATTTAGGCATCTTGGTTTTCAGATCAAGATCATGTTCTTGCTCTCTTTCTTTATATTTTTTTAATGTTTAAGTCTTGCTTTCATTAATCTCTTGTTTATGCCTTTCATTTCCTTTACTATACTTATATAATCATGTTATCCTCTTGTTTATTTATGTTTCTCTCTTTCATTATGTTTAGTTAAGTTTATTATGTCAAGGTGAAAAGGTTACACTAATGGTGTAAGAATAAGTATAGTGTAAACTCAACATGGACTTTAATGTTTGATACTAACATGTTTTGTATTTGTTATCTTGTTCACTCTTAATACTTTGCTTGTTAAATGGTTAATCTAGATTTATGTTGTATAACCCTTGGTACAACAAATACTTGATCCTTTTATAACCAACTATATGGTATAACCGACACATGTGTTATGAAAGGAACTTGATTTGTTGTTAACATAAATTAACATCATGAATACCTGACAACATTTACAAGTATTAGCATTATTTGAATAAGATAATTAATGTAATCATGTTAACAATTTATAATCCGATTGGAACCTCCTTTATGTGTGGTTTCTAGTTGAGTAATAAAAAAAGTGTATATTATACTTATTTGAAATACCATTAGTGGATCCTCTAACCTTGACAATTATTTTATCCTTATTTAATCCTTATATCAATATCACATCTCAAAGCTCTTTTCAACTCATTTTCTGTTATTATCTATTTCTTTATTTGTAGTTTATACAGTTAACCTCACTGTGGTTCGACCCCGATCTTGCCGGGTTATTTATTACTTCGACACTCCTACACTTGGGAGAAGACATCAACTATTTGGTCGTGTCACTGACCCTAGTAAAACAAAAAAAAATACAAAACATGAAAAAAAAAGTCTTAAACTAAACATGAAAAGTATGTCTTCTTGTATGTTAAGGAAGTCTAATAGGCCTCTTAATTAGTATCGAGCTCTAATATTCAAATATTATAGAGATATTCACATACAACTTAGAATGGTTAGTACACTTTTGTAGATATCCTTATACAACAACCTAGAACTTTGTAATGTATTAACTTGACACTAAAAGCTTATATAATCTTTAATAATTTTGGACGAATAAGTATGTCATTTGAAAAACCCTATACAAAAAACATAAATAAAACTCTTCACATCTAACTTGACACTAAAAGCTTATATAATTTTTAAGAATTTTGGCAGAATAAATATGTCATTTGAAAAACCCTACACAAAAAACATAAATAAAACTCTCCACAACTAAGAAAGTTATTGTTAGATATAGAATGTTATGAGTAATTTCATTTACAATTTCACTAACTTTATAACTATCAATTAATTTAGAAAACTTTAATTTATTGAAATGTAAATTCAACTACCAATTTGAAAACATAATGTCTAGAATTGAAATGAGACTTAGCTTATGCGGCACACATGCTCTAAAGCGTGCTTTTATGGCCGATGATTCCCTCTTCAAGATGTGTTTAGTTAGAACGTTAAAAAAGAAAAAGAGTGGTTAGGTTTAAATTTGATAAATGAACAATCTTGATTATTTGGCCTCCTTGTCATAAAAAACTACCATATTACTATTTCCGGTCCATGATCCATATACTTTAAATTTTTTTTATTATTTAAAACTAAACATTACAAAAGAAAAAGGTTTATATATACTACTAAAAAATGTAGTAATTAGCAACGGACTACTTCGTTGCAAATAATACTAAAATCCGTTGCTAAAACAATTTAGCAATAGAATCAGCAACGGCAAATATCGGATGCAGATTTGTCGTTGCTGATTTTTTAGCAACGGATTTATCCGTTGCTGATTTCGCAGCAATGAAAATTTCGTTGCTTACAATTAGCAACGGATAATCCGATGCTAACAACCAGCAATAAATTTTTCATTGCATATATTAGCAACGGATAATCCGTTGCTAGTTTTATGAATCAGCAACGGATTGTCCGTTGCTGAGTATATTATTTTTAATAAATGAATTTTTATTTATTTATTAAAATGACTTTTAATTTGTTTAATTAATTATTTATGAATATTTTAAAAGTTGTAGAATATATATAACCGATATAAATTAATATTATCACTATTACAAAATGGAATAAAAATAATATTCATATTATAAAAATTTAGTTAAACTTGCATTAACACAATTAAGTCGAAATACAATAAAAAAAAAACAAAAGATACAATCATGGTGCTGGTTGCGAAGACGAACCATGATATTGTGGATCGACACAAGATTGATCAGGATATAGTGGTCGAGGTGTAGGTCGATAAATTGGTTGAGATGTGGGACCCATAGGTGTCATTATCTGGGGAGCCATAGGTGGCGGCATTGATGAGGTCAAAGGTGGTGGCATGCCTTAGCCAATATTTGATGTCCCATCATGGTATCCAAGATTATTCACAAGATATTCTTTCATGGAATCCATCTATCGTTTCATTTCAAGAATAAAATCATCTTTTTTCTTTATCTCCTTTTGCAATGCTCGATTCGATGAACTGAGATATGATGACTCTACCGAGTAGGAATGTGATGAAGAGCTTGTACTAACTATAGATTTTGGCATACAAGGTGCACCATATACCCGACCCTTTGTAACTCCTCTTGAAGCCACACACCAAACTGCTCCATCAAATGAAGGATGATTTTCCCGATTAGTTCCATACTTTGAAATCATCTCCATTTTATATTTTTCCTACAAATAAAATACATGCAACAATAAATTCATTTGAATGTTAAATAATACTTAAATTATATTAAGAAATAATCAAATAAAAATACATACAACCACTTTTTTAGACTAGTTGTCGACGAAGCTACCAGACTGCTTAGTACTTTGATGCAAAGCTGAAAAGACATCATCCCATGGATGTTCTTTTCCACCAACTTCCTCTTGCTTTCAAGATTAATAAATATTATAAAAGATAAATATACAAATTTTAAATCATTATCTTAAGCATAAAAAAAATCCTTAACATGTTAGCTCGATATGATGCAAATGACATTGTTCCTCCAGAATGAATGCTTATTTTGCCATCTGTTTTGGTTAATCGATTCCTCCTAGCAGATTCAAACCTCCTTTGAAATTCAGGGGTGGACCAAACATCTTTGATCATTTGATTCCAGTCATCATTGTTTATCCAAACAGGACCTTTATCAAGGCAATCTATAATATTTTTAGTGTTTTCTTTTGACATGGCTTTCTTGCGAGCTTGTGTCAATTGTTGATTCAAAGCTATCCTAGCCTTATCTTTCCAAATATTACAAACAATCGACTCATCTTCCTCAGGAAAGGAATATTTTTTTCTACCAAATAATATATATACCAAGTAAAAAGAGTGCACAAAATTTCAAAGTATATAAATAATTAATCATATTGTGTTATCTTGTTCAGAATTTGCAAGATGATGTAATAACTTGTTGTTACTCATTTTTGGACCCCACGTGCTAGAGACAATGTATACCTCTTTCGAACTAAGTGCAAGAGTGTAGCTCATATTTGCTGAAAAATTGACAAAAATGGAGAGAGAAATATTTTTTTTTTTTTTTTTCGAAACCCTGTTTGAGCTGTTTTCTGCTCTCTTTATCCTTCCCCTTTGCTGCCAAAATCATCAGGTTTTCTTAGACTGACTAGGGGTCTTCATAATGCTAAATTTGTTCCTTTGTTATCTTGTTTTTAAGGTTGAATAAATCCCTCAGAATTTGCACTAAAAAAATAGTTCTGCTGCTGTCGCAATTTTTTGTTTCAACTTAGGCTCTGATTCTGACTCAGTTTCGTACGATATCTGACCATCCTAGGTATATTCTGTCACTCATTACATGTTGAAAAATTGACGTACACCTTTATTAGGTCCTAGGGATCATTGTTCTTAGAGCAGATTCTCAGTCAGATTTGGATGCTTAGTATTGTCAGATCAAGAACCTTTTTGACCAACTAGATTACTATCGGTTTCTGTTATGTAAAAAGATTTTATCTCACTTCGACTCCTTCATCAAAGTTATAGTCCTAGACACGTAGATGAATTTGAGCTTTTGAATCACTTGATTTCGATATCAGAGGCTCAAGATATTCCCGTTTGAATATCTAGTGTGAAAGCAGGGATTCCTGCCGCAAGAATGATTTTTTGCCCAAGTTCGCGGGACTGATTCAAAGGATTTTTTTTGGACCAAGGACTGAATCGAAAAGTGCTGAAATGAGGGATTGAATTGAAGAAGGATATTGAAAGCTGGAGAGGGGGGTTGGATCATCATAAATGACAGGATTTTTTACCACACCGAATAAGGAAAATAAGACTTTGTAGCATGCACCCTTACCCTTCTGATTTCTTTCCTTTTTTTCCTCTGCAAATTTCCTGCTGGTTTCCATGTTTGTCTTGCTGATTGGAGAGCTGCAGACCACGTTTTTATTGATTCATTTCAAAGGAAACAGCTGGTGCCTCATGGTCCCAGCTATGGAAGGAAAGAAAGGAGCTGTATCACCCTTGGATCAATGGAAATTAAGTGCTGAAAATCAGAATAGGAATAAGAATATTTCAGTTTCCTTTTTGCATTTTTTTTACTGCACATCAGCAGGGATTTGCATCCTAGAATTAATGCATTGAATCTTTCCTAAATAGAGATATGTTAGACTATATATAAACCCCTCTAATGACCTAGCAAGGGGCGGGAGAAAGAGAGCAGAAAAATAAGAGAAAACCGGAGAGTAAGAGGCAGAAAAAAAAAACACAGCAAAGAGAGACGGAAAAGAAAAACGCAACAGAGGCAGGGAGTGAAAACACAGATAGCAGGGGAACATAGAGGTTTTTTTTTCTTTGATCCTTTCGTCACTGTGAAAGAAAAAAGAGAGGAGAAAAGATAGGCAGGCGACAGTAAAACCAGAAAAGCCAAAAGAACAAAAGAGGAAGTCTTTCTTTGGTTTTTCAGAGGTAAAAGGCAGAAGTTTTTTCCATCGGTTTGTGTCTCATTATCTACATTTGAAACGTGCAGGATCTGCAGGTATGAGTCTCGACTTCCTTCATCTTTGACATATTTAAAGCTTTGTTTGGTTTTTTTGTTCTTTTTTTCAAAAAAAAATCTATTGCTGCTTTTGTTTCGGGGACATTCATTTTCCATCTTAGCAACAAAGTTGCTTGCTTGCCCACTGTCCCTCCCATGTCTTTAAGTTTATTTTATTATCACTGTTAGAGCTGCGTTCTTGTGTTTTACTCCCTGGTGATCAGAAACTATGAGCTTTTACAATCTCCACCACCCCTTTCTCTCGTCGCTCAAGCGTTCTCTTGCAATGGAACGCTATATAGAAACAAGTGCTTAGGTGCAGAAGAGAGAGTTTGAAAAAATGTGAGGGAGGGTCCCTTTCTTCAGTTAAGGATTCTTTTGTTTTCTGCTAATGCTGGGTTCACACTTTCTTCTTTGTTTTTTTTCAGTTTGCAGGGGGGTCACGGTTCATGTTGTAATTTATTTTTTTTAGCTCCAGGACTTTGTTTTTTTTATGTTTTGTGCACGCTGACTTGTGTTTTAAATTGGTGTGCCAAACCTTGTTTATTTGAGATTAATTGTTTTAAGCTTCTTGCGAATTTTGGAATAGGTGAATATTTTTCATGATGTTTGCATTTTGAGAAAAAATATATATAAAAAATGTTTTCTTGTTTGTTGCATACGGCCAATACCCTAACATGTTTTGAACGCTCGTTTTTATACAAAAAATATTGAAAGTTTCGAAAATGTGTTTTCGCATGGATTTCTTAAACACAACAAAAATTATTTTCTTGCATTTCTGGATTTTACAACATGTTTGTAAAACTCCAAAGGGTATTGGCCAATATTCCAAAAAAAAATAAAGAATCTTATTGTGGGGGGAATTCATTTATTATTCACCGTTAATGTTTGGATAAAGAAATCCCAAAGAGATGAATATCCAAAATATTTAATGGGAATAACTTGTTATTATTCACTGTTAATATTTGGAGTGGTAAATATCCAAAATAATTTTCTAGGGATAATAAGTCATCACACATCCTTGAAAGAAGTCTTGATTGTAATCGAGGACATTTCAATTTTTTTACTCCGCGGTTTAAGAGCCGTAAGAGTATGAAATACTAAGGGAAAAATAAGCTTTTAAAGCACATGGAATCTCCTTGGATTTCTATCTTAATAAATTTAGTTTGAATCAAACCTAGAAAATTGATGGGATTAGAAAACACCAACACCATAGCAATTATAAGACAAACCAAATTAACACCAAGCAGCTTACCTTAGGTAGGGCGTACTAGGGGTGCTAATACCTTCCCTTTACGCAACTAGTCCCTTGCCTTAGAATCTCTGAAAGACCAGTTAGGTTTCCTAGTGACCATAATACTAGGTGGCGACTCCTTTTATCCACAATCAAAACAAAAGATTCCGAAATCAATCGATGGTCGCCGCGACGCCGCGCTCCGCTCGCGAGGGTGCGACATAACTAAAGAAATTAAATGATATTAAAGAATAAACAAGAAATAAGAACAAATTATAACACAAATCAGTCCCTGCTATTCAGTTAATAATTTATGGTTACAAATAACAACACAATTACCAGTACACTTCTATAGCTATTTAGTTGATAATTTTCATAATGCTACATTAAAGTGATCAAAATTTAAAAGAATATGGCAATTAGGGTTGGTTCTTACCTTAAACTCTTTAAAGAGTTCATCCCTGCACATTGAATCTACTTTTTCCCAAGAGTGTCATGCTCCTTTAAAATTGGACCTCAAAATATCTTTGATTGCACGTACACACGATGCATTATTGAACCTGAAAATATATAATAACAAACTTATATTAAACAAATAATTACACAATAATAAGTAATTTTTTTCATACTTGAAAATATAATTTTAATAAGTTAGTTTTTAAAAGTTTGAACTTACTCTATTGTTCCATACAAACAAAGCTCTTTTTTTCTTGTAATTGGATCTATTGGTGTGTCAAAACCCTTCCTTTTAACACTTTGATCATAATTGTATGGAGAAGATGTTGAACCGTGGTTTGATGGAACACCATCTTGATCCTCATCACATACACTTCTCTCATTACTACCGTCTCCCTCATCTTCATCTCTAATGTTCACATCATCATCATCACCATCAACTCTCTCATAACTCCTATATGAATTATGTCCTCCATAAACAAGTTGGTTATCTCGAGAGAAACCTCCTTGAGTTTGAAGCAAATCTTGGAAGCGAAAGCCCTCACAATATTGATATGCTTTAACCCTCCCATAATCATGTTGAGGAGGATGTGTACTCCCCAAAGTAGGTATATAATACTTATTTGCGTTCTGATACACAGGTCCTAGAATCTAATATGGATCCTCGTCGAGGCATGCTAAAAACCAGAAAAAATATATACATTATCATATGAATATATACACCATAACAATAAATTAGCTCATAGTTAAATTATCAGGAACAAAAAATTCACAGATATTTTTCCAAGACTGCCATAACTAGAATGAAAACAAACAATATCTGAGATATATTTTTGTAAGTGCAGCTTCATTACAAACAATATCCAATTAACACAAACAATAATAAAAATAAAAATCTAAATAATTAATTAAGTAGAAATCAAAATTATGAGTATGCTTACCTTAATGTTTGTTCCTATAAATAAAAACATTGAGTAAGAAGAACCCTTTCATTCATGCTTCAGCATCTATCAGCAAGAAGACAAATCACAAAATAAATTATAACATCAGAATCACAATTTAAAGATTGATACTAGAAAGGTTAGAAATGGTTTCAAAGGTCAATGAAAATGATATATGTAATGTGATCCATAACACACACTTGAATAAAATAATAATAAAAAACATTGAAAGCCTAAACATTGTCAAGTAATATGAGGAAATGATATGAAATCATCCATACATATAATAAAGATAATTCATTACATATACTACGAAATATAATTAACTTGTGCTAATCATTATTATTATCACTCCTAACCATGTCATCATCATCACACAAAACCATGTTGTCGTCGTCGTCACCACCACCACCACAATAATCATCTTCATCCTCACCACCACCACCGCCACCACCACCATCTTCTTCATCTTCTTCTTCTTCTTCTTCTTCTTTTTCTTCGTTTCACCAATTTATGTCAAGTTGAAGCAATTCATATTGACCGATTTCTTCATAATAAGATGATTCAACAAGTATATTTGGATCATCAAGTGTTTGAGTAGGAAGGACACAACATGGTTGAGAAATCTCATCTGATTGATCAACATCAAATGATCTCACATTGTTGGCATCTTCAATAAATTCACCCATGTCAATATTATAACGACTTCTAGCAGTTGTCTTAATAACCATCCACCATTCAAAGGATTTATTACCAGGTGGATATGTATAGTAGACTTGTTGACATTGTTGTGCTAACACAAAATCTTCATTTCCTTGTAGTCGAGATGTATGCTTGATTTCAACCAAACCATTTGAACGATGCACTCTAATCCCTCGTTTTGTATCATAACAATTACATTTAAACATAAATAACTTGCACTTACTCTCCAAGTATTTTAGCCGAACAACTTCTTTAAGCATTCCATAATAATCACGTTCATTATCATCATAGCAACTTTCTTTCACACAAACTCCACTATTCATTGTCTTTTTAAAACGACCATAACGTTGAGTATGAAATTTAAAACCATTCACATAATACCCATCATAACATTTCACTGAAGTTGAAGGGCCCATAGCAAGTCCAAAGAGCTGATTTTCAATTCCGTTAGATTGGTATTCCACCAAGCATAATAGTTAACTCCATAAGAAATAGTGATTTAAAAGAGATTAGTAATATTTTTAAAGTAACTAATTGACATAAAATATAAATTAATTTTATTAAAATACTTACATTATTTTTTAACCAATTTGGAAAGATCTCTTTGCATAATTTTTCAATTTCAACATCATTCGCATATGGTTGTTGTGACTTTAGCTCTTGACGACATTGCCTAAAATTTTAAAATGTTAAAGTTAATAATAAATTATTATAAATTAAATATAAAATAATATTTCATACTTACTCTAAATAAGGCTTCAGTTCTTGACAATTGAGTATCACATAGTTATGTGCAATTTGCATTTCACCTGGATAATTTTTTCCCTGTATAGGAAAAAATAGAGAGACATCCATCTAGACTTTTAAGGCCACCATCATCATTCCATGGAACTCGATTCCAAATTGTTTGCACGTCATCACCAAAATAATGAGATGCAAAATTGGTAATTTCATCAATCAAGTATGCTTCACATATGGAACCCTCAACTTTAGCTTTATTGGTTACTTTCTTCTTCAAATAAAACATATACCTATATCATTTATGTCAATTAGTTTATTTTTTAAAATAAAAAGGGAATAAAATTAACATAGTATGAAAACATACCGTTCAAATGGATACATCCATCGATATTGAACTGGTCCACCAACTTTTGCCTCGTAAGGTAGATGTATCGTCAAGTGTTCCATGGAGTCAAAGAAAGATGAAGGAAAAATCCTTTCAAGTATGCAAATTATTTCAATTATATTCATCTACATTAACTCCATGTGTTGGGCATTTAAATTGGTTGTACAAATATCTCGGAAAAATACGGACAGTTCAGTTAATGCCTCCCACAGTGGCCTAGGTAAGTAAGGTCGGAAAGCAATTGGAAGAAGTCTTTGAATGAAGACATGACAATCATGACTCTTCATCCCCGAAACCTTACATTATGCCTCTTTCACACATCATGAAATGCTTGAAGCATAACCATCAGGAAATGATAATTCCTTCATCCATGACAAAACTTCTTGTTGTTGTTTCTTGTGTAGACAATAAGTGGCTTTAGGTTTATAAACCCGACTACTCGTATCTTGTTGCAAATGTAAATTTGGCTTCTTACAATACAATTGAATATCCAACCTAGCCTTTAAATTGTCTTTGCTTCTATTAGGACAATCCATTACTGTATAAAAAATATTGTCAAAGACATTTTTCTCAATATGCATGACATCAAGATTATGACGAATCAAATTTGTATGCCAACATGGATGCTCTCAGAAAATGTTCTTCTTCACCTAATTATGTTTCACACCAAAGCCAGGAATTTTATCATTAAATGATGAACCTCCATTACGTCCCTTAGTATACTTGGACACTTCGTTTAACATTTCCAAACCAAATGGAAGAGGTAAAGGAGGGAGCCTTTCAAGTACTCCTTTCAAAAACTTATTAGATTGACATCTATATGGGTGGTTCATGGGTAGAAATCGTCGATGACAATCAAAAAATGTAGGTTTCCCTCTATTTTTTAATCTAAAAACCTTGCTATGCTCCATACAATAAGGACAAGACAAATAACATACCATATGTTGGAAAGTCACTAATGGTCCACATCAAAACTGCCCTTAATTGAAAATTTTTCTTTTTGTATACATCATATATTTCAACACCAACAGACCACAAATTCTTTAACTCATCAATTAAAGGTCTTAGGAAAACATCAAGTTTTTTCCCCGGATTCTTTGGCCCAGGAATCATCATTATCAAAAACATGAATGGTCTAGTCATACACTTCCACGGAGGCAAATTATAAACAGTCACAATTACTGGCCAACAAGAGTATGTATTTGAAGACATGTCAAATGGACAAAACCCATCAGTGCATAACCCTAACCGAATATTTCTCGAATCTGATGCAAAGCTTCAATGGACACGATTAAACTCCTTTCATGCCTCCCCATCAGATGGGTGCACCATAACCCCATTATCTGACTTATGAAAATGATGTCATGTCATATCTTTGGCATGATATGGAGACATGAACAGTCTCTGAAGCCTTGGTGTCAAGGGAAAGTATCAGAGTTGCTTCTCTGCCTTATTGGAACCTTTACTGGTTGGATTTCTAGGTTTGTATCGTGAACTTCCACAAAAATCACAATTTATTTTCATTGCATCTACCCCATAGTATAGCATACAGTAATTAGGACACACATCATATTTATCATAACCAAGTCCAAGCGGCTGCATAAATTTCTTGGCATCATAAAAATTGGATAACAAATTTTCATCATTAGGCATGCAACTTTTTGTAAAATCAATAAACTTGTTGAAAGCAGTCTAAGTCAAATTTAAAGTTGACTTCATATTAAGGAATTATACACAAGCAGATAATTTGGATTGCTTGGTACACCCATCCCACAAAGGCTCCTCCGCATCTTTCAAAAGCTTAAAAAAATTAGTTGCCTCCGGATTTGGAAGTTCCTCTACTACCACAGGACTAGACACATTATCATTAGAGTATCCATCACCAACCCCCATTGCATCCATAACCAGATTCCTAAATGGATTTTCTAGACAAACATCATTCACAACATGACTAATTCCAACCAATGAAGGTCCAGCCAATATTAGTTCTGCGACATAAGGCTCTCCATGTACAGTCTAATTTTCATAACAAGGTAAAAAAAACCTTTTATCAATAGATACTTACAAACTTCATCTTCCTTTAAAAACTTGTGATTTTTGCACCTTACACAAGGACATCTAATTTTTCCCCTGAATATATTTTTATCAATTGAAAAGGCAAAATTGATAAATCTTCTAACACCTATAATGTATTCAGGACGAAGGCGACCATCCATAAGATGATGATACATCCACGATCGATCATCCATGTTAATCTAATTAACATGATAACACTAATAAGCATTTTTAGAAATAAACATACTTCTTTAACTACTAGTACTTAAACAATCATTTAAAATAAAATATGTACTACAAAAACAAACTTAAATTATTTGTCCAGCTCACACATGTATATAGACAAGGAGTTCTAGACAAGGATTAAATGAGTTCAAAAATGAGGTGATACTAATTAACAAGCTTCAGCACATAAATCCTGTAAAGCTTTCTAATTGAATTCATTTTCACATATATTTTAAGCATTAAATTTGAATTCAATTACATGATTTAATAATTTATTTGAAAAATAAGAATTCTAATAGGTTATTAATTTAATCCAAATTTAAACAATATTGTTATTTATCCATTTCCTTTTTAATTATTAGAGTAAACTATTATTTTATCCTTATGTTCCTAGTGAAATAATGATTGGTCTGTTTGGTTTGAAAAAAAACTCAATTCCAAGTTGAACTCCTAATTTTTAATATTTTTTTGGCACTTGTCTTCTTATAACAATTTTTTTTATTCTAATATCTAACCTGAAAATTTTCAATCTTGAACAAAATTACAAATGCATTTTAAAATATTATTTTTTATCTATCTTTTTAAATTATTTTTGATATCAGTGTTGTGGGAAAAATGTTATCCTCCTTTTAGTATATGCATGCTGGGATTAAAGCAAATTTTGAAACAATATTATGTTTTTGTTGTCATCCTTCCTTTTTTCAGCTTTCTAAACAAGCCTGAGTTGTTTGTATACTTTGTTAGCTGTTCAAGGTTGACATTGATTCCAAGACATTGTTACATGATGGATTGTTAATGCTTAACATGAGGAACCTCACCAAGGATGAGTGAGTTGCTAATTTTTATTATGCCTGCAGGTCAAATTGCCCATCTAAATATACATGATGAACTGCTTCCCTACAAGGATGTTATTGCTAAGGTTATTTATGATGTAAGTTTTTACTTCACGTATACTTCATTTTTCTTAACTTTGTTTTTCAAGGACTAGTTGTTTTTCATGTCCAGCATGTGCCTTTTTATTTCAATTTTCTTAAAGCATCTTAACTGGAATTTTCTCATTTTAGTTTTTGTTGGTTGGGTGGCTTTACTGTTTGGATGTCCTTTTTTTAACTGATAGTTTTGTCTGGATAATCTAAAACAATTGGTGTATATATTCTATCTACCGTGCAGAAAAATTATCCCAGGATAAAGACTGTTGTTAATAAAGTTGATCTTATTAACAAATTTTAGAAGGATTAACTTCAGATAGCTTGTTGATCTTGGCGTATATGTATATTGGGATTTAAGCAAATTTTAAGCTGATTTTAAACCAAAACAAATGATAAAAGCATACTGGAGTTTACCAAGAGTTTAAGTGCAGAGTCCACCAAATAGCTCATTGAGTTTGATTACAATTCATCTCTCTTGTTTATTGAAATAATATTAGAATACAGCAAAGCCAGCTAGTGTCTTACAAGAATATAGAGCCACCCTGATAGCTTATTGGGTTTGATTACAATTTATCATCTCTCTTGTTTATATAATTTATATCGAATTGTAATGATAAAAAAAAAAAAGATCTTGGTTGAGACCATCTTTGATAATAAACCTATGCTATGAATAAACAAAATAAGAAACTAGGTCCTATTAATCTACCACCATGATGTCAGATTGCTTGATATTGCTTTTTAAGGCATTCCAAGTTTTCTCAAATGACTTTTGGGACATCATAAAATATTGTAATAGTTTAGCAGGAAACAAATTACCATAGATTACCATGATTTTTTTTATCTCTTTTTTTTATTGCAGCCTTGTGGGCCCAAATTAATAGTCACTTAAAACACATTTATTAAGGAATGTTAGAATTCAAAGATAGGGGATTGCAATGAAAGAAAATCATTCAATTAATTTTTTTATACAAACTGTCATTGAATAAGGAAAGAAAAAAGACAGTTCTATGCCCAGAAAATTTAATTGAATATAACCAGCATCATGTTCACATGATCCTCCAAAACTAGAATCTACAAGGAAAATAAATTTAAATATACATTATCTTGTCCCAATGAAAGGCAGAGTTTCAATTAATTAAAAAGATTAGGATAGGCATGCCTAACAGACAAATTAAGCATGATATAGATTAGCAACCATCTAAAAATAAAGCAAAATAGACTTACCTAAGCCCTAAGAATCAATGGCCCAAGGTGGAGGTTTTCTTATTGCAACCCAATCAGACTTAACCAACTCTATTGGATTATATTGTGATCCAATAAGCGATTCATATTGCTGGAAAAATAAAAAACATAAACAGTATATTAAACCAATCCAATTTGTATAACCATTGCTAGTCTTTAAAACAAATCCAAGTTAAACTATGAAAAACAGAAAGCATATCCAAGTTAAACTATAGATTTTTAATATTTTTTTGGCACTTGTCTTCTCATAACAATTTTTTTTCTTCTAAGATCTAACCTGAAAAATTTCAATCTTAAACAAGATTACAAATGCATTTTGAAATTTCAAAATAACTAAAATTTAATTTATAACAAGGAACTAACTTATGGTTTTCAAAAACATAATGACTAACTTATAAAATCATAAAAAATAGACTAAATTATAATTTACTCTAATTATTATCTCTTAAAACCTATAACTTAATAGGAATATGTATGGTTAGTACATAATTTTTCTACAAAACCGAGCCTTTGTATAAAAGGAAATTCCAATGAGATGCTTTTAATTCAAAAAGCAAAACAACAAGGTACAAAAAGCATAGCATAAATAACTTAGTTGTAAATAAACCTAGCTAACCAAAAGTCAGATCAATAGAAAGGCAGTACAGGACCAAGAATTCACAGCAAGGAACTACTGACTTCACAGCAACAATCAAAATAAATTTGTAGTTAATTGATATATTATTCAGCCACCTCCAGGTTTTATTTTGATCTCATAATTTCCATCCAAAAGAAACTCAATATCAGATTTAATGAAAGAAAATCATTCAATTAGTTTTCTTATACAAATTGTCATTGAATAAGGAAAGAAAAAAGACAGTCCTATACCCAGAAAATTTAATTGAATATAACTAGCATCATGTTCACATAAACCTCCAAAATTAGGATCTACAAGGAAAATAAATTTAAATATGCATTATCTTGTCCCAATGAAAGGCAGAGTTCCAATTAATTAAAAAGATTAGGATAGGCATCCATAACAGACAAATTAAGCATGATATAATTAAGCAACCATCTAAAAATGGAGCAAAATAGATTTACCTAAGCCCAAAGAATCAATGGCCCAAGGTAGAGGTTTTCTTATTGCAACCTAATCAGACTTAGCCAACTCTATTGGATTATATTGTGATCCAATAAGCCATTCATATTGCTGGAAAAATAAAAAAAACATAAGCAGTATGTTAAACCCATCCAGCTATAACCATTGCTAGTCTTTAAAACAAATTCAAGTTAAACTATGAAAAAACAGAAAGCATATCCAAGTTAAACTATTAATTTTTAATATTTTTTTGGCACTTGTCTTCTCATAACAATTTTTTTCTTCTAAGATCTAACCTGAAAATTTTCAATCTTGAACATGATTCATTTTGAAATTTTAAAATAACTAACATTTAATTTATAACAAGGAACTAACTTATGGTTTTCAAAAACATAATGACTAACTTATAAAATCATAAAAAAATGCATAGAGTAAATTATAATTAACTCTAATTGGTAGCAGATGCAGAAAATGGTAGCAGTTTGTATAAAAACAGTAAATGACATGTAGAAAAATTGCATGAACAAAAGAAGTTGGATGCATGCCCAATATTCCATGTAAATGACATGTAGTATAAGAGCACAAGACCTCAAAAAGACAAAGCATTAAGGAGACCATATTAAATAATAGTAAAAACGCAACACACCGCTTTCGTGCCAAGAAGACCCAAAGGCTGATTAATTATTGAGGAAGATAAATTGATGCCATGCTTAAAAACCTAAGCCATCATATTGAACAAAGTCATGTCAGGACCTAGAAATTTTTTAAAAAAAAATGGCCAAATAACAAAGCAAGCATTAGGTACTGTAACAACAAGAGTAAATATTACAGATTTTTATCCGAAATTCAATAGCTGAAGCATACATATAGATGAATTATATAGCCAGTTCCAAACTCCCTATTATATCTAGAATGCCTTTGAGTTGAACAAAATAAAATAAAATAAATAGTTAAATTAAGGAAATTTTTTAAAACAGAGAAAGAATATTAAAAAAAATAAATGAAATTAAATAGTGAAATTACTATATTTCATGTACTAAAAAATCATATCCCATTTCTTACATTATTTCTCTAACTTTTTTAAATTCTCAATGTGACTATCATATTAAAAAATAATTAAGAGCATTTTAAATTAAAAAAAAATAATTAGGGTTTGGGATCCTGCATCCTTACAAGTGGGTTGCTGGTCTAGCTAGGCAAGGTGAGAATAATGGACATTAATTAGGGGGAAGGAAGGACTAAAAAGAAAAATTAGATACCATCTAACATTTTTAGCTGAACTGAATTAAAAGCCTACCACCTAAATCATTTGATGATCAATAACGTTTCCAAATCATGCATGTTGACCTCAAGACAGGACAATCAAGTGAAAACAGACAACATATATAGCTAATGTGGGAAATTAACTGATCACCATGCAAGGAGGAGGCAATCATGAATTCTAACCTCTTTCACTACCCAATTCTGTTACTTATATATATAACAAGTAAAACAGCAAGAAAAAAAAGAATGAATAAAGATATCAAAATAAAACAGCAATCTTATTAACGAAACACAACATCAACAAGCAAATTTCTTTATATATATATATATATAAGCATATGAATACATGCAAAACACCTAGGTGTCGGCGCACAGAAGGAAAAAAGACTTGCAGACATCAAAGAACACCCAACATCAATAAAACTACTTGTTAAAAATTAAATTGGGATTTTTGATAAATTTTCAATTAAACATGCATAATTTCCATCAATCACTCTCTTCCAGACACATGAATTGCCAGCATTGGTCCAATTGCCTAAAATCATTCAATTTATGAACCAAAACCCTAAAAATTAAATTAGGGGTTTTGATAAATTTTCAATTAAACATGCATAATTAGTTTATAAATCATGGTAAAAACATTTCATAAACCTTATATAATCGAATTAATAGCCTAAAACCAGTATTCAAAGTATCGATAAAAAAAAATTTGTTACCTGTATTCTTGAGTTATAGGTGAGTGAGATGAATCTACACGACAGAATAACACCTGAGATTGGAAAAGTTAGGTTAAAACTTTTTCATGTAAGTTAAATTGCAACAGAGAAAAACATAAATTTGAAATTGATTACCTAATTTGTTGAAGAAAAGAGTGCAAAACCCAACCTGTTTACAAAGAGAAGGGGTAAATCAGAATGTTTGATGGTGATAATAATGGGTCTGGTGTAAAGTTGCCATGGTTTTATGTTTTTGGTGGTTTACAGAGAAAGATTGAAACTGTTAAGATGAAGAAAAAAAATTAGCGATGTTGAAGACGAATGAGAAGAAGATGAAAATTTTGGAACAAACGAAAATCAAATCGATGAAGAGAGGGTGATTTTTCTACAGTTTTGAATGTTATTAGGGGCGAAGGAGACTAGAAGGAGAATGGCGGACAAACGAAAATCAAATTAATTTTTTTCTGTTTACGTTTCTAAGGGTGTGGGGGGAGAGTACTGCAGCGAAATTAAACGGATGAAATTTTATCATATCAAAAGTAATCAACGGTCTATATAATTTTAGTTTTATATTATGATTTAAATAATTATTTTTACAATTAGCAACGGATAATCCGTTGCAAACTTTACGTTGCCTTTAGCAATGGATTTTCTGTCGCTAAATCCTGTTGCTAATATTAAAAAATTAATATATGTGTAATCCACTGCAAATCCATTACTGAATTTAACAACGGAATTATCCGTTGCTAAATTTAGATGCTAATAACCCCTGTTTTTAGTAGTGATATCTTTACTCCTTCTACTTTTTTAATTTTTTTTATTGGAACCTCCTATTCTTTTTCACATCAATTAAGTCCTTTCACACTTTATTTCTTTAATAAAAGTACTTTCATTGCAGTTGCAGTGTGGTGAGTTCGTACACGTACATGACATCTTTTTATTAGAGTACTAAGTAGAATGATTAAGAAACCACACTCCAATAACTCTTTCATTTTTAAATTTTTTATTTGAGGTGAGAATGAATTAATGAGAAAAATAAAGTAAATTAACTAAGAAAAAAAACCTAATTAATTAA
>Ga0325410_1000871_pt1 | contig 32372 bp, 16 predicted proteins | sample PopdelMetagenome_16_FD_206182 | JGI IMG/M metagenome (GOLD analysis project Ga0325410, IMG submission 206182) | Populus deltoides microbial communities from Bellville, Georgia, United States - Xylem-PdIQD-R3 | ecosystem: Host-associated > Plants > Phyllosphere > Stem > Wood/Secondary xylem...
GAATAAACCATTTTTGTTTTCTTGCCTTAAGAACCATATCCGAAAAAACCTTATCTAGGAAAGCTCAACTTTTAAAGCCCATGTGGGACCCAATTTTCTTTCACAGGTCCTGCTTCTTTCCATGAAAATCAACTCATTTGTTTTTTCTTTTATATGATTGAGAGATTTTTGTTTTTGTTTTCACGCCGTATTTTTTTTTTAATTTTTAATTTTTGTTTTTAAAAACAAATTCACTTTCTCCACTCAATTATATATATAAATAAAAGTGTTTTAGTAACTTCTCTATAATAATAATAATCAATATAGAGTTATTGATAACTTTGAATTATAGTAAGAATCACTTAATTCGTTTGATAATGTGTTTGGAAAGCATTTTAAAAAAATTATATTTTTTTTTTAATTAATATATTTTTAATATTTTTAAATTATATTGATATGCTGATTTTAAAAAATAAAAAAATATTATTGATATATTTTTTAAATAAAAAATATTTTAAAAAATAACCACAACCACTCTATCAAAAACTTAAGAGACGAAAGGATGTGGAATCTCTCAGACCATGAAGTAGTATCTTTATTGAAAGGAAAAGAAAAGAAAACAAACAAATCTAAACTCACAGAGAATGATTATTACAAGGTTCGAAAGTCCACCTTACAATACTCAATATTTTCAGTTTCGGTCAAATTTTGTTATCCTCTTGAAGGCTTAAGATTTCAATATGGTAATAATATTAGATTCATATTTTAAGGCATGGAACTCGAGAATATTATACGTCATGGACCAATTCAACTATTCTCCATTTTCGAGGCGTTGGTGTATCTCATGAGTGCTGTATTTATTTTCTTACCAATCATAATTAAAGAGTGGCCCGAGTATAAACAGATAAAAATCATAAATTATCAAATACAAAAAAAAAAAAAAAACTAAAAGAGGCAGAGGCAAGAAACGAGAGGGAGTTCGAGGATAATTTTATTTAATCCCGCAACGTGGTAATGAAACGTACACGGGCGCTACTTGTACCAAACTGATCACAAATAACTCAATATTAAGGAATGATCCAAGCCTTCCATTAAGCCAACTAACAACGTACATAAAGATTACCAGCAGACAACCAAACAACATGAATACTCATTTTAATTATTTGATAAACACAGAAACCTTGATAGATGCATAGATCCTTAAGCAAGATATGCGTTAGGTTCCAGGCGTGGACTAACCATGGCGGAAAGGGGTACTGCCTTCTGCAATGCAAGACCAAAGACCTCATCCATGTTGAGCTCAGCATCTTTTGGCAATTTCCAATCAAAAGAGTGTACCAATGTGCCTAAAATGTACTGTACTAGCACAATCCCCATTCTAGTCCCAGCACAAATTCTTCTTCCAGCTCCAAATGGAATTAGCTCAAAATCATTTCCTCGAGGGTTGATTTTCGCATATTTCTCACTAAAAAATCTCTCAGGAGTAAAGTCTAGTGGATTGTCCCATACATTAGGATCCCTCCCTATTGCCCAGATGTTGACACTCAGTCTAGTGCCTTTGGGGATATAGTATCCATTCACTTCACATGCTTGGTCTGCTATCCTGGGTAGGTTTAGAGGTGTAGATGGGTGTTTTCGGAATGTTTCTTTGCATATGGCTTGCAGGTAGGGAAGTTTTGGTATGTCAGATTCCTCTAGTCGCCGATTCCGACCAATGACTTGATCCATCTCATCCTGAGCTTGTTTAAGGATGCGAGGGTTTTTCAACATCTCAGCAAGTGACCATTCGATTATGCTCGAGGAAGTGTCAGTGCCGGCTGTGAATAAGTTCTTCCAAAATAAAACAAAAGCGGATGTAAGTAACGATCTAATAATATATTTTCTTCTTGGAACATTTTGATGTATTATTGATTCGGACTCCATCTCTTCGCATACAATATATATGATTAAAACAAAAAACCATGCATGCATGGTAGATCATGTGCAATTTATATGTATAAGCACAGAATCTAGCTAGGTACGTAATTTGTAATTAAAATGAGACGGGAGAGTGAGACATACCAAAAGAAGAGCCTTGATGTTGGTAAAGCTAAGCTTCTCACCATCCAAATTTTCTTGGTTAGCCATGAGAACGTCCAGAAAATCCGGCTTTCCCTTGCGTTCATGAGCCGTTGCAATATGCTCCTCCAGCATTTTTGTCAGTAACACATCAAACCTTCGATGTAATCTCTTCATCCCACGTTCAATTCCTTGCAAATCCATCCAAGCAACCGACGGTATAAAATCGCCAACATTGAATAATCCTGCGCTTGTCATGAGCTCCACTACCATGTCCTTGAACTCATTAGACTCTGAACCTTTAGTAACGAACACACGACGACTAAGTATAATTTGGCCTATCATATTTGCCATGGCATAGGTCAACATTTCTGGCACCACCACAGGTTCGCCTTTTCGGCTAGCCTCGCAAATGGCTCGAAGCATGTGCCCTAGCTCGGTTACTCGGACATGAGCCCAATCCTCTAGAGCCTTACCACCTAGCATGTGTAGGTTACTTAATTTGCGTAACAATTTCCACCTTGGTCCATAATCTGCAAAGACCATGTCTTGTGCATTATAGGCTAAATGAGTTGCACCTGCATTTGGGGGACGGTTTGAGAAATTTAGATCAAGGGTTTTGAGGAAGGCTCGAGCTGCGTCTGGGGTGGAGGCCACAACCATGTTACTAGTGCCCATTTTTAAGTACATGACGGGGCCGTATTTTTTGGCCATTTTGGCTAAGGCGGCATGGGGCATGGCTCCTAGGACGGGAATAGCACCAATGATCGGCCACCCTCGGGGGCCTGGAGGCAGTTGACGGGTGGACAGTTTTCTTATCAAACAGCGAGTAAGAAGGTAGTTAATAAAGAAGAAGAGAGCCGCCATGGTGAGTTCCCAGAGAAGGACCATGTTTAAGGCCATGGCGCGCGCGAGATGGTGCAAAAGCAACACCAGCTTAATAACTAATTACCACTAGTGATTAATAAGTATGATCGTACGCTTGGTTTGCGAAGCAGTAACTGATTTATAGAACGATCCGTGAGCGCATCCTTGAGGGGGGGGTTAGCTCGGGCACGTGGGGTTGAGCCTTCCACCTCAAATTCCCGACCAACCAGCTGCGTTGGGACAGGTGCAGAAGCTATTATTTTTTATTTTTTTTTGTCACATGAAAAGAAAAGAGCAAAATGGGTTAGGTCGGGCACGTGAGGCTGAGCCTTCAACCTCGAATTCCTGACCAACCAGATGCGTTTGACACAAATGCAGGAACTGGTAATTTTCTGCAAGTTCTTCTTTCTCGCATGAAAAGAAAAAATCAAAATTCTCATCCGTTTTTCAGCAATATGTGAACGTAAATACAATTTATTTTTTATCATGCAGAGAAAAGTCTCGAACACAAGATTTATAAAAAGATCGAGCTAGAGACATTAGTTTTAATTGAACTAAGCATATATAATTTAAAGGCTGAAAAGATTTATCTCTTGATGGTGATGGAGTTAATTAAAATCGAAACTTTAAATGTATTGAATGTTATTAATTAATATAGTCTCTTGTTACTTTTACCAGACAGCCTTGTGTGCATTTAATTAGTGGTGTTACAGTCAAACAAAACATTAATTGCACTTGCATTGTCTGAAAATTATATCATAATATATAATTAATTAAGAAGATACCAACTTTTTTGGCTTGAATGAATTCCCCACTAAGCTAAAAAACAATAGTATTTGTTTCCGTAAGTACTATGCTTCGTCCATTTTTTACTTTTTAAGGAAAAGAAAATCAGCTACGTACCTACACATGTACTTAGATGGTAAAATAGTTCTTCGAAAATAATAACATACTTTAAGATGAATAGTTTCATGTATTTTTTAGATTACAGTTACCTGCTTCTTCCAACTTCCAACTAGATTTACAGGGAAGTTATAGGCGTAGTTATCGAAATCAATCCGGGGTTCACCCGGTTAAGAGATGGGGTTTTTAGTTTCAATCTAGATTAATCTGAAAAAATTTAAAATATATATTTAAAATTTTAATATTTTATAAAAAAAATTAAAAAATAATTCATCAAAAATAAATTTCTGCATTCTTTAAGATAATAACAAATACTATTTTAAGATGAATAGTTTCGTATCGTAAGATAGTTCCTTGAAACAATTTCATATGGTAAGATAATTCTTTGAAAATAATAACATATTTTAAGATGAATAGTTTCATATATTTTTTAGATGACAGTTACCTGCTTCTTCCAACTAGAGCTGCTTCTTCCAACTAGAGTTACAGGGAAGTTATAGGCGTAGTTATAGAAATCAATACGGCTTCACCTCGTTGAGGGATTGGATTTTTAATTTTATGGATAAATTAGATTAACTTGAAAAAATTAAAAAAATATATTTAAAATTTTAATATTTCATATAAAAAAGTTAAGAAATAATTCTTGTAAATATAAGCTATATATATTGTAAATAATAAAGTTTAAAATAATATTTTAAATTTTTTTACCTCACATTGAAAAAACAGAATTTTTTTTTTTATTAAGATAGAGTATATATATTAAACAGCTTCAAATCTCACATTAAAAAAATAACTTCTTCCTTGTAAACATAAAATATATATATTAAATAGTTTTAAATTTCATATTAAAAAGATATTATATTATCCTTTTAAGTTGAAATATTTAAACAAAAACGTTTTTTATCCCATATTGAAAAAACTTAAACTTTTTATCTTGTGAATATAGAGTATATATACGAAACGACTTTAAATCCCACATTAAAAAAACATTTTTTTCTTGGAAACATAGGGTGTATATACTAAATAGTTTCAAATCATACATTGAAAAAATAAAATATTTTTCTAGTATTTATATAGTAAACCTTAAAAAGTTGTAATAACCAACTAAAAAAGTATGAGAAAAATGGATATAGAAGAAAAACTATATTTGAAAGGGAAAAAAAATCGAGTCCCGTCCGAGTTGCCCGGGTCATAAGTCAACCTGCCGGGTCGACCGAGGTTTGCCGGGTTATTGCACTGGCCTGTTTTTTTTCTTATCTCGAGCGGTCCAGTCACCAAGTCGGTCCGGGTTTAATAACCGTGGTTATAAAAGTTCTTTTATTAAAAAATTTTGTAACAGCTAAAAAAAAAATAGTATAGTTTGAAAAGTAATTAGAAAAACAGTACAAGATGATATTCACATCTTTCTAAAAAAAAAAATATAATAACTACAATAAGGATAATATTTATTTATTTTTAAAGGATAATATTTTAAAAATAATTAAAGAAATATAATTTTCGATCTCATGTTATTATAATTAAAGATAGTATTTATTTAAATTTAAAAGATACGGTAGATTGAAGAAATCAAACTGCTAATTACTTAATTAATTAAGACGAGACCAAACTATCTAAAATAAAATACACAGTACTCACACACAGCAAGCATGAATCGTTCCGCAAGTGAGATTTTCATTCCAGATATATCCCAGACAACGAAAGGAGAGCGGTTTTTCTTAGATAAATACTCGAAGCCATTGACTAGAGCAAAGCAAATTAAGTGGCGATGGCTGGTTTTCTCCAAAACAAACCATGCACGTTACGTTACGTTACGTTACATTGCATTCTTCTCCGACACACAGCTCCACGCTTACATATTATTTTCTGAATGTATCATTGGAGTCTGTTCGCCCTCACCGTATCTTTTGAATTTAAATAAATATCATATTTATCGCGGTTTAAAAATAAATAAATGGTGTATTTTTATTTATTTTTAAAACTAAAAATTTAAAAATAAATATTAATAGAATTATATCTGCCATATTGTTTATTTAGAGAGACGCGTAGCATCTTAATTATATTTTTTAATAAAATATTGCTGTTAATATTTGTGAAAGCATGTTTTCTCTCTTGCTCTCTCGATCGTAGCAATTTTCTCTCTCGAATTAAACTTGATTTTCTCTTGGTGCAGAGAGACAATAGCTGTTCACACAGTAGCCCATTATAATAACATGAAAATTATATGATTCCTAGTAAGTAATAACAGGAGGTTAGCCATGGCATGTGAGGTCGAGGTCGCCCTGGGTTTCCAGCTAACTAGCTTCTGGAGAAGAATAGCAAGGACGAGACTCGTCGACGTCGTCAGTCAATGGAATATGGTAAAATTGTTGCATTAATTTATTATGAAGAGCTATGGTTATGACACGTCAGAATAGTAAAAAATTGTTGCATTAATGTTCATAGTGGATCCATGATTACCGATATTCATGTGATGTCACGTGTAAAAAAAAAAGAAAAGATGGCCATGTATTTTTTAAAAATATTGAGCAGGTTGGACATGACATGTGACATTGAGGTCCACTAAATTTCCAACTTGTTAGCTTGTAGACGAGAATAATTAGGATGAAACTCGTGAATATCAATCAATCATCAATGAATAGAATATAGTAAAATCATTGCATTTATTTGGACCGGCTAAGATTATGACACGTCAAAATTGTAGTCATGCACGCAGTGGATCCATAAGTAACTATCCATGTTATGTCATATGTAAAAAAATAATAATAATTCAAGATGACATTACGTAAAATTTATAATTCTTTATAAATTTTATTGGATTTAATAAATTTATTTTTAAAAAAATATATTTTAGTTAATTCAATGATAATAAAAATAAATATTCACAAAATCGATCATTAACTCAATGTTAGAACATTTGTTTAATATCACAATAATCATATAGTAAGTATACCAAAACAAATTATAATAGAACAAAAATAAAGTTTTTGTTCTATTAAAAAACAAAAATAGCTGAATAAAAAAATCTAAATAAAACACAATTTTTTTTTTTATAAAAGTTTATAGAAAAAAACCATCATCATCGAACTCTTTTTACCAAATGAAACCCTTTAACATCTAAAATGACAAGTTTTGTCACAAAAAAATAATTATTCATCGATTTTTTTTTATTTTTTTTAAATGATTTTCTCTTTCTTTTCTTAAAATCAAGGATTGAAATATTAACAAAATAAAATTTTATGCAGAGATTAAAATTTCAAAAACTAAAAGAATTGCAAAGTAAGAAAACAAAAGGAGTGGGTGTACTAATCATTTTTTTTTTCTAATTGATTTTAGATTGGAAACAAGCTTTCATTTTATTTTACACCTTGATCCCCGTTTGTTGAACTGTGTCTTTTCGTGAGAAACTTTGACAAATTAGTCATGAAATTGGGTATTAACACGATGCAATAATTGAAAAAAAAAATAAAAAATGAACATGAAAAAAATTTATTAATTATTGCTATGAATTACTATAGTGAAATATACAGGGGTTCAGTAGATGTTGTAATTGTTTATATAGGAAAATTGGTCACTTTAATCTATTAAAACGGCAATAAAAAATCCACCAGAGGAGGATATGGTGAAAAAGATCAAGTGGGTCCTTCTTTATTTTCAGTGACTTTTCTTTTATTTATATACATACTTCCGTAGTGGTTGTTGGATCTGTTTAAGAGTGTAATTGAGAGTATAGTTATTGTTGTTTTTTAAATAATTTTTTGTGTTTAAATATATGTTAATAATATTTTTTTATTTTTTAAAAATTATTTTTGACATCAACACATCAAATAAGATGTAAAAAATCTACATAAAAACTTGAGGAAACTCGAGGTCATCCCCTTTAATTTCAGTCTGATCATTCTTCCACTTTTATTACCATACTTTAATGTAAATTTCGTAATTATACTGTTGTAGCTTTTTAAAAAATCTCGACTTTGCATTTTACTATTAAACAAATAAAGAAAAATAAAATCTTTCCATGTAATTTCTTTTTCATTTTTTCCCTATCACATCCTCGTATGTGTTATAGCATCTTATGCAAAATACTTAAAAATTAAACAAAAAAATTAAATTAAAAATTAGGGTGTTTAGTGACTAAATGTATATTGGAATATTTTTTTTGGGGGGGGAAACGGTAGCATTGGAATCTTGAACTATAAAGGTAAAAAATAAACATTTATAAATCTAGAAGACAAAACGACGAGACAAAACAATACCAAAATATATTTAATTGCGTTAATTATTTTCATCGAATGACGTGAAATACTATTTAAATTCGATACCAGCTCCACTAGTGACTCACCCAACGATAATAAAGAACGGAAAAAGTTCTCATCATAAACCAACCATCACATCGGAGACCGTGAGGGTCCATTGTGTGTGTCTATATATATATACATCCACACCACACACACACTGGGGATAACCACCCCATTTATGCTCACACGACCCCAGGATGTACGTGCTTTTGACCATACCTTTCTACCTTTTCTGCTTCTTGATTTAACAGCTCTATTTTCCTTTTTCACTTTTATTGTTTTCCTTACACCTTCTCCAATATTTTGAGTTTCCTTTACTTAGTTTTTATATTTTAAAAACAAAACTAAATAAAATATTAAAATATTTTTTTTTACAAATACTATTTCCATATAATTTTTAAAAGAGTCAAAATTAATAAAGTGAGGTGAATAAAAAAATAAGTCAATTAAATCTAGCCATGTAAAAAAAATAACATCAAAATTATTAAAAAAATAAAACATTTATTTATTCCACTCTAATACAATTGACTTTTCAAATGATTTTTTTTATTGGAATATATGTGGTAAAAAAACTATATTTATACTATTTAAAATACTATTTTATCAATTTATCTCTTTAAAATAGTATTTTATTGGAGATGTTCTTCCATCTATCAATTAAATTTTCATATTTAATCTTTTTACGGTGTACATGAATGATAAATCAATAACTTTTAAATTCTGTTGACAGTGTAATTAGAGTGATTTTTTATAGTGATTTTTTTATTTAGAAATGTATTGAAATAATATATATTTTTTATTTTTTAAAGTTTATTTTTAATATATTAATTCATTAAAATAATTTAAAAATATATAAAAAATAATTCAAGAAAATTTAAAAAATTTAAAGAGTACGGCTGGCTGCAAAAACAAATGACCCCTTTTTCCCTCGTAGATGTAACACTTTCCACTCATATTTCTAGATTTCTTTCCCTGATTTTATAATTTGAATATAAACCCACACATGCAAGGATGTTTATGCATTCACTGTATTTTGTCCTCCTGCTTCACCAAGAATCATGGTTCTGAATTTCTACCTTGCAGGTTGCAAGAAAACCATTACTTGTAAGATTACGCTTCATCTGATTTTTGTTTATATTTCCAAGCTATCATCAGGTTTACAGATGGGTCAATTTAAAGTGTTCCATTTTTCTCAGGGAAGAAAGAACTCCTTCAACTTATCAATGGAGTAAAAGGATTGTATATGTCCTGATTGGAGAACAGGGGCAAGTGAAAAGCACTGCTGCATCATTGATTCATCACAGCACTACTGCACCACTTGCTTGTTAGCTAAGTTATGTCGTCAAGCAGCTACTTGCTCTTTGACGTCCAATATTCAAACAATAGCTAGCTTGCTAGACATACCAGGCTTTGCAGGCGGTGGAATTAAGATATCTTTCAGCAGTAAATCCCGGACCAACCGGCCTGAAGATCAGCGCAGCTGTGATGCTCATGATGACGGCGTATAGGAAATTGATTATTATAAACTAGACTCATGGCTCGTCCTTACGTTGCCGCTCGCTCGGATCTTTTTTTTTCCCCCCTAAAAAAGAAATCCAAATGCGTTTGTTGGCCTTTTTTGAAAAAAAAAGTAATTTAATTATCAATTCAAAATTTTACGTAAATTATATAACACTTTTTATGACGTGTAATAACTTGTCACAACTCAAAATATGAGATTACAATAATATCACAACAAATAAATTAAAAAAATCATAAAAATCAATTTTCAAATAACTTATTATTGGAGGATAAAATTTTAAAAAATTAATCTAAAAAAAAAGATGAAAATAAACAACCCAGGTAAACCGACTGAACATCAAATACGAGTCACGAGAACAAGATAATTTCATAAAAATTAAATCAAAATGAATTATAAAACTCAATTCACAACTAATCAATGTTAAAGCAATAAAATAAAAGGAAATTTTTTAATTTTGTTTAGAAAAAAACTGCTAGAGTCACCCGAGTACAACCCTGGACACGAGCCATTAAAATAAGATAACTTCACAAAACAAAATTAAAGGTAATGCCCAATTATCAACCAACCTAATGTTGAAGGACGAAGCTGTATAAAAACTATTTAAAAAAACAAAAAAAGGACCCGAGCTTTATGTAATGGCTATATGGCACGCGCTTTGCTGCATGTCAAACAATTAAAACTTTTTTAAAGAAACTTCTAAACAAAATAAAAGAGAGCGGATTTGTCTATTTTTTTAGTTTTTGGTTTTTTAGTCCGTCACGTCACTTTAGTCCTGGAGGAACCAACACCATGGGGTCCTGCTTGGTTGAATGACCAAGCAGCTGGGTACCCCCGTCTAGGCCTAACATCGTTGGGTCATGCTTAGCAGATGGACCCAACAACGCTAGGTCTTGCTGGCCAGGTGGGGCTGGCAACAGGGCCCACCGCTACTAGGTCTTGGTGCGGCTTGTTCCTACTATTCAGCCCTAAGTTTCTTGGATTTGGAAGGGGATGTCAAACCCAAGTTATTAATAATAATAATAATAGATTTTACCCTTTAAATAAAATATATGTTTTTTTCAATAGTAATAAAATTTATTTTAAATTTCATATATTAATGAATTTAATAAAATTTATAATATTAATAATAATATTAAAGTTGTTTTGCTCAAGTTTTTATAGTTTTTAATCCCTTCAAATAATTTTTTTTATATAGTAATAATATATATTTTTTAAATTTATTAATAATAACAATAATTTTAATTTCACCTTTCAAATCAAATCTATAGTTATTTTTCAAAGAATTTTTTTTTCAAATTCATTAATTATTATTTCTTTTGGATGAGAGTTTCGTAAAAACAAACTGAAGAAAATCACCACTTGCTAATTTGAATAAGAGAAACGGAAAGAAAAGAAAAATGATTTAAGAAAACCTAAGGAGTAAGATCCGCTGGTGAGGACTTTAAGGAGAGTGTAATAGTCAATTGAATGGGCACATAATTCTTTTCCTTGATATATAAAAGAATTAAAAAAAAAAAAAGAAGCATGATCATGGACGGAAATGGAACCAATGTTGTTATATACCCTTGCCCTGGAAATGTCAAGAACTACCGCCCTTAACACTCCTTTTTTTTTTTTACAGAACCATACGTCTCGAGACACGTGTACATATGTAGTCCTTCTATCATGGGGCTCTAAGCTGTGGATTATCCCAGGCTTCAATTACAATATTGGGTCCTGCTTTTTGACGGGTCTGGCTAGCCGCATGAACCAAAGCTGATGGGTTTTGTAGACCCAACACTAATGGGTCCTATTAGCAAAAAAATCTAACACAATTGGATCCTGATTGCAGCTGGACCAACGATCCAGTCATAATTTTCGACTCACAAACAACAAAGAAAATGCATTTTCATATAGTTAATACAGCAAAGCAACCGTGCAAGTCTACAGGCAATTCTCTCTTGGTTCACAGTGCATGTACAGTAAATGCACAATGAAGTGTCTTTTAGTCATACAAATAAGAATATTAAAAAAAAAAAAAATTTAATTTCAATAACATTAATTGTAATACAAAAATATTAATACTAAAAATATTATCATTTGTTTTATAAATATTATTATTTGTATTATACATATTATTATGTTTATTATAATTAATAATATTAATAAAATAATTAATAATTTTAGATATTATTATTATCATTAATAAATTGAAAAAAATACTATTACTACTATTGAAGAAAAACTGTTGTTTTTTTAAAATATCTATAAATATAATTCAAAGTATTCATAAAAAAATATAGTTATTTGTGTTATAAATATAATTATTTTTCTTATTCAAATTATTCATATAAAAAAATTATTATTTATATTATAAATATATTATTTTAATTATAATTATAAGTATTGATATAAAAATATTATAATTTGTGTTATAAATATTTTTGAGTTTGTTAATATAATTATTTGTGTTATAAATATTATTATTTTTAATATAATTTTAATTTATAAAATAATATTATTTATAATACAAATAATAATATTTAGCAATCTAAAACCCAATTTTGTTAGATGTCGACGACCATATGCGTAAGACTTGTTGCGGCAAACAGCTCAGCTCCTGATCCTAAAATAAAAGGCAAAGGGAAAATATATCATGAACCAATTAAACTATATCATTTTCAAGGCGTTGGTGTTTGTCATGAGTGTATTTATTTTTTACCAATCAGAAAGAATGACCAAAGTATAAACTGATAAAAATCATTAATTATAAAAAATAATAGCTTTTCTTGGGATAAAAATGCCCTTTTCATACTTTTATATATATAAAAATAAAAACCATTTTTATACAGAAAAATTGTCCGAATGTAAAACAAAGAATGGAGACCTAGATAGCATAGCATTGAAAGTTCTCACTAGAGGAGCATCTTTAAAAACATACGAGAAGATGCTAGCGATATTATGATTGTAGTTATTTTTTAAAGTATTTTTTATTTTAAAAAATATATTAATAATATCTTTTTATTTTTAAAAATTATTTTTAAAATCAGCACATCAAAATGATTTGAAAATACAAAAAATATATTAATTCAAAGCAAAAAAATTCAAAATTTTTTAAAACTTTTTTTAAACGCACTGCCAAACACCTAAACAGAAGTTTGCTTGAAAATAACAAGTAATTAATTAATTAGTTTTAGTAGTTTTAAAAATTATTAATTTTGAAATCTATTTATAATTTAGCACCTCGTAAATTCTGTGTTCTTTTTTTTTATCTATTCTGTTTTTTAATTTATTAAGAAAATATTAAAAATAAAATAGAAGAAGGTAAAACGAAAACAATTGATTACAAAAAAGGTAATTTTTGAAGAAAAAAACTATTAAAATTAGGTGGTCAAAGTTAGTTTTTATATCGTAGAGCTTGATTACATAATTACAATGAAACATGGGGACCAACTTCTAATTAATTATAGCATTGGAAAAAAAGGGCAAATCCGTCATATAAGCTATAAAAAAAGACTTCAAGAAGAAAAAATAGTACAGCATTTTACTAGAATATTTTGTCTCAGATTAAAGGAGAAGGGGAATGGATGAGCAAGAATTTAGACGCCTTCTTGATCTCTTCCCTGTTGTCCGTCCTCGCAATTACCATGTAACTATTTCTCCTCTTTCTTTGAATCGAATCTTAATTACTCTATTTTCAACGCTGAGCTTCCTTGTTTAAAACTAACACACACACACACACACACACACACACACTACTCTGTCTGTCTGTCTATTCTTCAAAAAGGAACTAGGGTTTATTGAATTTTACATTGTCAGTATCTTTCTTTTTTGCTACTAATTTAGTCAGTGTTTTGAGGTTGAAAATGGGTTATAATCATAACACCACAATATCTTGGTATGGTAGTGGTCTGAGCATGAAATTCTCGATTTTAGACATGTTTGAAATGGTGATTCAGTTAAATATTATGATGTAGTGAGGCTTTTAACTAAATAAATTGGAAAGTCCTTAAGCGTAAAACCATTAGATTTTATGGAAAGAAAACGAATTAGAATTGAATAATCTGTATGTTTTGTGATCCTTTTAAGTGGACTTTGATGTTCTAAATAAAGTCAAATCCGTCCTTTTGCCAGGTTAGCTGTCTGTATTTGTATCTAATGCTCATGGTTTTGTAATAACTTTCTTCTGTATCAGATTGAGATTGACCCATCAAGACAATCATCTTCTCGGTCATTTCCGGAGCCGGTATTACTGAAACTGCCCTTTAGATCTCTCTCTCCCCCTTTTCTTTTTGGCGTGTGTGTTTGTGTGCGTGGGCATTCCGATGAAGTTTGCATGTCTGTATTTGTGTGTACTCTGAACTGCCTTCATTAATTCTCTCGTGCTCTGTTTGTATTTGGATATACCCACAGCTGCATAGTTACCTTTATTTTTTAATTTCAGATTGAGTTAGTCCCATCAGAAAGATCATCTCACCTGTCATTGCCAGCGGTATTACTAAAACTGTTCCTTCTCTCTCTCTCTACATATATAATGTGTATGCAGATGAGACATTATCTTGTATCTGTAATCTGAATTGGTTTCATGTATTCTGTTATTTGCACAACAGTTCAAGTCTTGGAAAGAAGCTGAATGGGAGGAAGATAAAAAGGAAATCAACAATCAAGCTATTGATGTACAAGGCATGTTATCAAATAAAATTTAGTCTGCTTGCTTACATGCTTCTATCATTGTTAGATAATTGAGGAGATTTAAATGTATTTTCCCTCATGAATCCTTGATTTTTGATGAAAAATCTCTTGGGAAGCTTTGGCCTGATAATGTTGAGCCACTTTACTTAATAAACTTTCCTCCAAGTCACCAACTTTTCTGTTGACGTGTGTTGTGCCTGTCAGTCATTTTGGAAAGAGTCTCCCTTTCAGGTTATGTTGGTATGGAATTTGCATTATGTTAAGAATCATGAAATCATTGGCAAATTCATGGGATCGGCAACAAAGATTCATAAAAAAAATTTAACTCTTCATCATTGTTGATATTCATGTGCATTTATTGACTGTTTTCTTCTGTATTTCCTTAAGTAGATGCATTCTGGGAGAAGCTTAAGTTGGCAGTTGAGAAGAAGGTATGATTTGTTGCTTGCCATAGTATTTGCTGGCGTTGAATGAATCATGAAGCCTTCTTATGGGTACATTAACATATTCAAGGCATTTGGTGCATTGAGAAAATTCATTTTTCAACAACAGTAAGCATGGTGGCCATCTTTTGAGCGAGAAAGGATTAACTTTGTGTGACTTTACCTGGTGTGATCACTTGTGAGTCAGAGTTGAATTTGTCGAGATGCCTCTATCTTACTCCTGTTTTTGGTTTCTCTCCATCCTGCATCAGTGATCTGTTTGTGGATAGATTGTTTCTCATTGAATGTTGTGCCAAAAAAGTCTAGCTGATTTATATCTGTTGGCCATCATACATTATGCAAAAAAAATCTGTTGCCACCCCCCATCCAAACAAAGCGGCACAGCAGACTTATCGTTTCCTAGTGATAGGGATAAATGAATTTTTTGTTTATGACAAGTTTTGGAGTGCTCTTGTGGATATACAGGTGGGTGCAGCAGAGGCCGAGAGATTTTCCAAGGCTTTTCATGAAGTTCATCGGAAACTTGTATGCATCGTTATTTGAAATCATTTACATTTCCTGCTTAAGATTCCATTTTGCTATTATTGATGTCTGAAAATTAAAAAAAAAATCATTGTCCAGGTATACGAAGAACTGAGTTTGGATGCAGCCTGCAGATTTATAAACTCATCAAAAATTTCCAGACAATAGTTTTTTGGCTGGCTCTGTACTTGTTCTAATATTTTTATTGATATGTTACCTATTTTAGTTTTCAAGGAAAGAAAGTAAATGGATCTTAATTTAGAACTAAGCTGTATGGCATCTTTGTTTTGTTAATGTGGTGGTTTTCCATTTCATTTCGTCCCCCCATAGTGGATGATCGGAGGGATTGTAGCATCTTATGTTACTCAAAGCTGACTTGTGGAAGTAAATTTTGTGGGAGTCTTAAAAGTTTTGAGCACAGTTTAACATACTTGCGGTGTTTCTCATTTATAAGCTCGGCAAAATTAATCATAGTTTAGAAACTAGCATGAGAAGGTTTGTTTTTTTCATTATTTGCTGGAAGTTGTGGGTGGCGCCTGGCGGGGTAATGGCACAATCAAATTTCAACCCTCAACAATTGAGTGTGCGGTACATGTGATTTTGTAAAGTGTCTTTGGACTGGAAATGCATAAAATTGATGATAATTGATGTTTTCAGAGCCTGCATATTAAAATCATTCAAAGCATGTAAAGAGTATCAAATTAAAACCCATTTTGAAAAGCGTAAATATGTTATCAAACACTGCCAGAGTTTCAGATTGGTGTTGTACAGGGTGATTTTTTCTCCTTTCTTTCTTCTAATGGTTACTCTTAGCTCGCTCTGCTGGAATAGATGCATTCATGAGAAGTCGGTTTCACTAGGATTAAAATCCTGGTTGATAAAGCATGGAACAGACATAATTTACCACTAACTACCAAATTTGCTAGCCCATCTATCTCTCTCTCCCCCTAAGAGTCTTCTTCTCTGCAACCAGCTGCAGCCCCTCTTCATTTTACTTTACTTGGTCTTCCATTTTTATTTTTCTTCTCCTTAAAAATCAACTATGCTGTCCTCTTCATTTTATTTTTCATTTTATCCAGTGGTTTTGGAGTTTTAGCAAGATTATTAGTCAATTTGCGCAACATCAACCTAAATATCTGGCTAAACATGGGATTTCATGTTGGATTACTTCAATCCAAGTGTTGGTCAATTTGTGCGCTGCTAAAGCCATCATTTGGCAGGCAAATGTGAAGTTTTTGACCCATCTTACTCAGAGCTCAAGCCACTTCTTTGCCCCAAGCGTCCAAAGGATGGACTCTTCCCTCTTCTCTCCAAAATAGTTGTTGATCATAGTTCAAGTTTATTTACATTTATCTTATTCAAGAATTTTATGCTCTATGTATGGATTGGGAAACTTTTTTATTATAATGGTTGAGGAGGTTTTCCCTTTACGTTAAATATATAAAGTCTATAAGTTGTTTCGAAGAAAAAATGTGTTTAGCTAGGCAGGGTAAGATTGTTTGGTGCCATGCAACTTATTGGCAACAGCTCACCTAAGCATAGAACCCTTTTGGTTCGGGCAATTTATTTGTTTGTTTGGCTTTTGGTAAAAAAAAGAAAAAAGAAAAAGGAGCGAGGGAAAAGAGCATGGGCAAGATGGGCAGTTGTGGAATTTGACAAACATAACATTAAACTCCTCGTTAAACCCTACCAGCATCATCTCGCTTGGATTGTATCTCCAACTCAACGAACCCATTTAAAGTAGCCCAGAAGAGGTTTCAAGTACTCACTGTTCTGCTATCACTCTTTCTCTCTCTAGACTCAGTCAGTGCGTGCGAAGGCTGAAGAGGAGTGAAGATGGCAAAGCGTTTGATCCCGACATTTAATCGCATATTGGTGGAGAAAATAATCCCTCCTTCCAAAACCAACACCGGTATTCTTCTTCCTGAGAAAACCCCCAAGGCCATCCCTTTCTCTTTACTTTCATTCCGTTTGATGCATGCAGCATTGGAACTGCTTTACTACTGTGCGTGATATGAAGTGTAATGAACTCTTTTATTAGGGAGGGATTCTCTCAACTCTAAGAGGCATTAGTACTTGGTTAATCATAACTAAACTAAACTTATGTCTAAGATTTATTTTTGTTGCAAAGAGTTGTATTGCATTACATTTTGAATCTCAAAACCTACGGCAACCACATACTAGAATCTGGGTTCTTTATGTCACCCCCCACAAATCCTCCAATTGAAGTATTGAACATAAGCAACGTCTGGCTTGTAAAATAACTTTATTCTGAGTACTAAAATCTGAATTGGTTCATGCATGAATCCGAAACTTCAGCTTCAGTTTAATTGCTAACAGTAACGGTTAAGTGCTTTAGCTCAATTTTAAATGGTTTTGTTGGGATTGGGAGGTTCTTAGTTTTAAAATATATGCTTCATTGGAAATAAATTATACTAACATTCAAGTTCTCACGACTGCTGTTATTTTTTATTCCTTGGTAATTGGCTCACCTTGATAGTGCAGCATGCTCAACTTATGTGTATTTGTTTCTTGCCAGTTTCATAAATTTATGCCTGACAAGAAAATCGAAGGCTAATTCTTATTCTGTCATGCTATGATGTAAATCTACGTTTATTCATTTGTTTGATTGCTGGATACATGAGGTGATCACTGATTGTTTTTTGACCTCATGATTTCTTTTAATGCTTCATAATTCTAGCTGAATTCTGGAAAAGTTGTTGCGGTGGGTCCCGGAGCTCGTGATAAAGACTGCAAGTTGATTCCTGTTACTCTGAAGGAAGGAGATGCTGTTCTTTTGCCTGAATATGGAGGCACTGAAGTGAAACTCGGTGAAAAAGAGTGAGTTTTTACTGCCTTTTGAAATTTTGTTCCTTCTTTGTGTTCGAGTTTCTGGTGGATGTTGTGCAAATTGTGTACGAGAGTTGGCATCTGTGTGTTAGCTTATTTAGTTTGTCTACACGGTAGTATAAAAAATACCATGGTCCTATCTCTTAGCTATTCCATGGCCCTTGTTACTTGACTCTAAAATTTGGACAGGTCAAATTATATGCAGTTTGAGTTGGCACTTAAACGTTCAATTGAACCATGTAGCTTCGAGAAGGCATACGCCTGACTCATAGATCCATGTAGATTTAATATTGGTAGGCTGTGGCAGCTAACAGTCTCCTAAAGTCACACTGGGGGTGATCAAGTAACTAGTTTTAGAGTAGTTAAACGCTGTTAAATAGGATTCAGAATTCTATAATGCATGATACCTCATCCTATATGATTTAAATTTGTTTTGCTGACTTTAGAATTTCTAATGGCACGGAATGCATGTTTATATGTTTGAAGGAATACCTATAATGGAAGATGATTTGGCTTGATACAGATTTTGAAATGAACCAATTAATTTTCAGTACTATTTGTTTTTCTGCAAAGGGCATTGTTGTTAATAACGTTTGCAGTGTATATGACTATAGTGAGTTGATATATGGAAATTGGTTTTTTGCATAAATGCCTTAAAATGGCATTCTGATGTGAATGAGATCAGGATGGGTATTCTAGGGAGCTTGGTTATCTGTTCTTCTTTTGGATTGCATGCATTCGATCCCTTACATATTACAATCATTAGATCAATCTTGATTTAGAAGAAATTTTATCCTGCAGAAATAAGATCCTTATTCAAAATATGAAAGATTTGACCCATTATGCCGTTCTTAAAAAGGTCATTGCCGCATAAATGTAGATTTCATGATTTTTCCGATAGTCTGGTGCTTTCTTATATTGACTTTTTGGTTAATCTTGGCTGGTTTTGCTACCCAAAGGGGATGTGCATTTGGTAAGAAGTTACAATATGGAACACTTGTTGGAGAATTGGGACTTCGGGTTAAATGCAGGCCTAAACTCTAATCCGGTTAGGTTAGCATTCCAAGTCAGTTGAACTCGGGTGAGATGAAGACTAAGGGAAGAAAAGAGGACTCAGGCATTGAATTTGCCCTTGCTTTCACTCGATCGGAAGGCGTACATCTTTTTTTCTTTCTTCATGGGACTCAATAGCCTTCTATTACTATCTGCTTAGTAAGGCTAGAAATTGAACTTCTTAAATTGGCAACCCCATGGGGTTGGCCTAACGGAGAAGAGCCGGGACTTGATAGTGTGCTCTTGTCCAGGATCCCAGGTTCAACTCTTGCTAGGCGCAAACAATTCCATGGGGACATTAGACTTGGGCAAAACCCATGAATTAACTGTGGTGCACTCGCGGGAAACTCCTTTCCGAGGGCATGTGCATCCCCAGGATTAGTTGGGCCTTGGCCTGGATACCTGGTGCTAATAAAATAAAAAAATCTTTTCATTGGCATGAAAATTAACAAGTTTGACAGCAACTCAAAACGACAACTACTGCTTTTCTTGCTGCTAAAACAGCGTGTTACACAAATGCATTTATTTTCCTCTCATTAGACGATTGATCGACACAAATACAGTTTTTGATGATGTTTTGTTGTGGCTTTATGCACTGTTTCAGGTATTTTCTATATCGAGATGAAGATATCATGGGAACTCTTCATGACTAATTCAACATGCTCCATCACATTAAAGACTTGAAAGCTAATCGAGTTACTGCCTGTACTCTCTGTTGTTTAGATTTTGGTTATTGTTGGTTCCTATCATTTTTAGCCAAAGCTTGTATCAAACTTGAATGTCTTGTTTATCCTTGAGGGAAATCAGGTTGGAAATAAGTGTGCTGCCCGGAATGGAAAGGCAAACTTTTGTTACTTCCCATCTTCATCAATCATCACTGTGAGTTGTGCTTTGCTTACTTTTCACTGCCAGTTGTATTGGGAGGACTAGAGGATATTTAGGGTATGTTTGTGAGGGATTGATGAGGGAAGGATGGACGCGGGAAGAGGGATGAGAAGTGAAGGATTGGGTATTTCCTTTGTTTGGTAAGAAAGATGAGGACCCGAGAAGAATTGGAAAGATCGCTCCCGACAGACCCTTGAAACTATATTTTGACTTTCGAGTTCAAGCATCTCAGAATGAATCTTACAACGCTAGAAACATCCCTTTGAAGGCAAGCATAACAAGGATCAAGCGTTCTTGACATTGCAGAAAAAGGCAAGGCAAGAACACAAGTTTGGAGCAACCACGGACAAGTTTCGCTTGGTCCTTGCTTCGCAGTTGACGCAGTCATGCCAGTGACGGGCGTTTGGATTAGAACTAAACATCTGGTTTCGCCATTAATTGTGTAATTTTTAAAAGGGTTAGGAAACTACTTGAACAAAACTGCAGGTGAGATGGTCAGTTGTGAAGGTACGCTGCCTTCTCTTTCGGAACTTCGTGGTCACCAATGTGATGTGTACGAGGAAGCATAGTAATCATATAAAAAGGTTCGGCAACTCAATCTTGCAGTTTTCTCTAATGTTTTTATGCTACTGTGAACTTTCAACTTTCAAGAGGACGTGATCCAAAATGCTGGATTTAAGTTGTTCATGGGCTGTTGGCCCACATGTATGAGCTGCTTTGTTCCATTCATTATGTTTTGTGCATTGTAAATGCAACAACTCACAGCCCAGTAGCTGGACAGATAGCTTGACAAAGTTTTAAGGGATGAGCCTCCAAGAAAATTGAAGAGATCGATCATCTCTTTGGATAAAATAATGCCTTTTGCGATGGATCATACTAAATAAAACTCATGCTCTCTTTGACGGGCACATAATCAATAGAAAGGAAAAGGAAAACAACAGCTTTATCTTACGGATGAACAACTAAGCAAATGTTTTTAAGGAAAAAGAATTCAATCTATTCTCATGCTGTCTGCTGTCGAAAACCAACATGATTTATGCAGTGTAGCTCGATTATGCAGAGCGTAGAGGAACGTGATGCCATCGATGAATGAAGATATAGCGCGCTATCCAAGCAGTTATTTTTAAGATACGACCCAAACATGAGGGTTTTAGACTTCAATTTTTTTGAAACGACTGCTTCAACATCATTGCTTTGGTTGATTAATTCACAAAACAACCGAAAGTGTTAACACTGTCATTATAACAACTTCATTAATGGCGGCAGTATCATGTTACTTTATTTCAATTTATATGGAAAGTAAATACTCCTTGGAGTGTGTGTGTGTGTGTGTGTATTCGTTACATTCCAAATTAATCAATTAGTAAAGGCATTGGATTTTTGCAGAAATCTAAAACTTATATATGCATTTAAACACTGCTTGATACAGCTCAATATATACGTGAATGTATACGTGGACAACATAAAGCCAAGCATTAATTAATATGATCATTACTTAGCAAACAAAAAAAGCTTCAAAAATTAGAAAACCACATGGCTTCATATATATATATATATATATATATATATATATATATATATGAAGATTAAGCAAGCTTTCACTAGCTAAGTATTACCTATTGTGTAAAGGATTGGGACCTGTATAGACTTTCCTCTTCTCATCACCCAAAGTTGCATCACCTTCTTCATCTCTGTCTCCTCTTAGGCCACCACCATGAGATTTAACAGGACCCGTTAACTGAGCTGTAGAGCCAGTGTTCTTGAAGCTTCCGTGCCTGGCTGACCTATCAGGAACAGATGAAGTTTCTAACAGCAGAAGTATCAGGAACAATAGCGCTAGGCAAGCCAACTCTTTTCTTAAACCCATCAGCTGCCTCCTTCTATACTTATATGTATCTCAGACCATGCATAGAATTCTTGGCCCAAAACCCTCCAAAAAGGAACGGAAAAGGAGGGAGGAATTTCCTTCTTGGATCCGATTTAAAAGGGCCTTTAAAAGGAAGCTCAACAAAAGTAGAAGAAAGGTTGTAGTTTGGAATGGGAGACTAAAGAGTTTTTGCTTTCTTTGTTTTGGCTCTTTTTGGGTACGGTTTTTTTTCCCAGTGTGTGTCTCCGTTGGGTTACTTTTTGAAGTTTGAGCCTCTGAAAATGAGGCTAGTCAATGAGAGGTAAGAGTCAGAATGCATAGGGTTTGGTGCCTGAAAGGAAACAATAAATATGGTGCAGAGAGTTTCTGGATGCTGATCTCAGAGCCCATGTTAAGAAACCTTCATACATGGACCAGAGAGAGAGAGGGAGAGGGAGAGAGAGAGTTGCAGTTTCCGTTGGCAGATTTTAGTTGTGTTGCATAAACCTACAACACGGGAGGGAGGGAGGGAGGGAGGGGATCAGATGGGCGTCTTAATCTAACAATATTAATACTCCTGGCTTCAGGTGATTATTGATACAAAATCTTTTCTGAATTTATTTTCACTTGGCTGGGAGTGTCTTTTGCAAGAAGCTAGCTTCTTTTGCTTTGTACTCATGATGAAAGTGCTGGCAAGGTTTCCTAGCAGTAGTAGGCCTTTTGTGTAGTGACTGGTCAGTGGAGAAGCACATGTTAACATCGGGAAAACTAAATCCAAAAAAATTGAAAAGAGGGTTGTTGCTTTCATACCATACATCATTTCAAATGATCTTATTTTATTGTAAGAGATCTCCTTAATTATCATAAGAAAGAAGATGCATGAGAGCTGAGTGCTATTCATTTCTTCAACATTAACAAAATATGTTAGTTTTTTGCAAGAACAATCCATTGTGCATGTTGTTGGAATATATATATATATATAAAATCGATTTTTCTAAGAAAGTAGGAGCACTAGAATAGGGATTTATTGCGAGCAAATATATCAAGTTTTAATTATACGAGAAGTCACAGACCATGCACCAACTCGTCCACTACATGGACTTCGATCACTCCCTTCAGATTTTTCTTTTCTTTTCTTTCGGTCTCGAGTTTACTCAATTAAAAATGGTCAAACTGGTAGGAGCTGACCAGTGGGCCGAGAAGGTAGAGGGAGAGTTTCATACATGGAGTGGCTTTTTTCCTTGGAAAAAATGATGCTGTCTTCCTTCGCTTTACATAATCGATCACACAAAGGAAAGCTGATTTACATGAAAGTCATGAATAATTGATGCGAGCACCTGCTAAAGAGGGCCCAATTAGTGACCTAAAAAACTTGATTAGAACGAAATTACTGAAAAAATCTGTGAAGAAATTAACCCTCCTTTCTTTCACCATTGCTTTTTAACGCACGGCATGGATTTTGTAAATAGCATCTTTTCCGAACTTTGAACTCTAAAGGCATTAATTGTATGCCTGATATATATCTATCATTGAAAATTAGGGGGTGGAGTTTTGGCAACACGGCAGGCAGGTCTCCACAAAAGACAAAAATATAGAAGATCGTGCATGCAGAGGATTTTTGTTTTCAGGTGGAAATATATTTTTGAAAGAATTTGATTTTTAAGAGAATATTTTTAGATTATTTTAATATATTAATGTTAAAAATAAATTTTAAAAAATAAAAAATAATTTAAAAATAACCACTGGCAGAATTATTAGTGCTTGGTTTTAATTCATTTTGTCTTTTGTAGCCGAGGAAAAAACAAAAGATCACCGATTGATCATCCATTTTTTTATGACTTCATTCCCCCTCCGGTACTTGGACAAGATCTGTCGACTTATGCATACTTCCACGATCCTGGAATAATGTATGCTATATTTTATTTTTCTTCATGTACAAGAGCACATTTATTCTTAAGAAAAGTAGAAAATTATTGTTCGAAAGACTTATCAGGACTTTTGAAATTTGCAATCTACATGTGTTTGTCTCTACAAATGTCCAATTATAATTATGAATCGGGGACTCTTTTTTTGACTAATTAACTGCTACAAACTCCATAAGGATAACAATATTCGAGTGTGAAGGTGACGTCCCGATCGATCGAGTCCTGTTTGTTGCTATGAGAGAGAAGGTTAATTCGTGGTTTCTAATGTTCGGAATGTATTATTGATGTTTAGTCAAGAACATTATAATTGACACTCAAGATTCTAAAGCAGTCGGATTTAGATTCTTAATTAATCATCTTAATTTCTTTAATTTACTTATTTCATTTAGATTCTAGATTAATCATATTTGTTTTTAAATTAATACATTCTTGCTGTGGATATTCCTTCAAAAAAAAAAAAAAAAAAACACACATGTATATACCAAAGAGGACATGCATGCCGGATTTCAATTACATTAACGAGCTTCGAATTTAAATTTCATAAATGCTGGTATTTTCTCGTCTATGTTTTTCCTCCCCGTCGCTAGAATATACAAGAGGATTAACCACAAAAAGGTTATGAACTCCATGTGAGTCCACGATGCAAAATTCTCTAACCAAATGCTTACTTATTAATCCCGTTGGCTAATCTTCTCAGTTCAATGAGTTAATGAATGCCTAATTAATCATGCAAGATCCACGTAGGGTGCTCTAGTTTATGTGTGTGTGTGTGTGTGGAGCAAGGAAACAACTTGCTGCCTATTGGTACGTTAGAGTACCTTGCAGTCTTTTAATGTCCATGCAGATCTGTAAACTGCAGCTACTCAGTGGAAAAGAAAAGGGATGTCCTCTCTGGCTTGAACACCAGGCCATCAAAGATTCAGAATTCAATCCATAATTTGTACTCCTCGGCTTCTTCATCTCTCCTTGCAAGCTAGCTAGCATGCATTGTGACTGATTAGCTGGGCATTAATAGTGGGGAATATTGAGGGACAAGCCATGCACCCACCACTCTCCGAAGTTGAAGCTGTGGGCAAAGCGAACACTCTGAGAGTGCTAAATGGCTTTGACTGACTTGAGAGCAGAAAAGAATTACACGATCAGACAGTCTGGCTATGAGTATACTAAGCATCATTGAGGCAGAGAAATATATGCTGGTGGGCAATCAATTAGAGTCGTCACTCTCTTTATTTTGTTTGCTTTTCTGTGTAACTTTTCTTGCCGGTCAAGGTCACGGTGCTCTACCATCATTGGGATCTCAACTACTTCCATAAACTCTCACACCTTGTAGCCCCATGCGCCTTATTTCTTGGCCCATGCAACTCTCGACAAGCAAAGCAAAACCGATCCAAATGATATCCACACAGAAAAGAAAAGGTGAGCAAGTTCTAGAGCAATATGGTTCCAAACATCTTTTTGTGTAAAAGTGACTGACATGGGAGCAGAGCTCAAGATGACACCTTGTGTGTGTGTGTGTGTGTATGGTAGCCAGACAACATTCGTCCATTTTATAAAGCGAAAAGAGAGAGTGCACTACTCTGACGGGGATTTGCTTAATTTGCTATATATTGCATCAACTACTGGGAATATCTGTAATCATCAATGGAACATTAACTTTTATAGTCCTAATTAATTTACTACCTCGTTCTTGATTTCTTATCATGTTATCAAGGTTAGGCAGCCGGGACGACAGGGACTTCTTCCACTTCCCCTTCCTCTTCTTTGACTAGCTGGCTTCCACATAATTATGTTTCTTAACCACTACCTTTTGTATGGGAAAGGTTGATACGCAAAATAAATAAATAAATCATATTCTAACAAATCAGTACAAAACATTTATACATATATGATTTTAAAAGATAAATTAAATTATGTCATTAAACATTACTCCGCACTAATTAATAATTAAATCGTTAATTTATAATCAATACAGTTATAAGATGAATTATTTAAGATATCTTTTATGTTTAAGAATTATTTATATCATCTTGAATTATATGCTTATAATTTATTAGTTGACTTATATCATATATATACTTTGAAAAATAATGCATCTATAACTATATAACTAACTTACATTATATATATACTACCTAGTAATTGATAGACATATATTATACATAATACCAAAAGACATTAACATATTAATCTTACATATTTTAAATTGATAATCATTAATTATTATTTTTCTTATTATCTTATATTCACAATAATAAATTAAACTTTAATTATAAAGTAAAATTAGAAATTTAAATTGATTTTTATATGGTCTGCAATACATTATCATGATAAGAATTATCTGTCTTGAGAAAAAAATTAAAAAGGAATTTTTGTTATTCATAAAATAAAACTTAGATAAAAAATAAACGTTAGATTATTAGGTTTGTTTAATAAAGTTCATAATAATTTTATTTATTTTAAAAAATAATAAAAAGAATTGAGTTGGGTATGGGTATGGGTCAGGAGATAAAACAAACGAGCCATTTATCCTTTTCTATGCTCTAATTAATCCAGGTGAAATCAAGTTGGATTTTTACTATTAATTTCTGCTTTGCCGCATTCAAATCAAGCAAGAACTCAACTCAATTGAGTTGAGTGGAATGTCGGATATTCAATGACTCGTAGTTGAGCAATGAGCATTCCCAGCCTCACGTTAGCATTGAACTATTGTCCATTGGCCTGTCTGCTTACTTACACGTCTCCTCTTTTTTTCTCTTAATATTCACCGATCTCGGCTGCTTTCTTTTTCTTTCTTTTTTATGGCTGTCCTTATCGAGCAGACCGCGTGATCATCTACGGAGAGTCTAGCACAGGCAATCTACCATTGTTTCTTGTTTGAGATTATTTACGGAGCTTGATTTATTTATTGCCAGCTATTTTGCTTAGTGTGTTATGTTAAATTTTATTTGGATTTATTTGTTAAGTTTGATTTAATTATTGTTGGATATTTTATTTAATAAATTATAAGCTTAATAATAATCTATTCTTATTAAGGTTTTAGTATTTATATATTATTTTTTAAATGTTGACAGTTTTGGCGATGCATTCTCTCTCTTCTTCAGCTCTGCTTTTTAACTTCTTCTCTTGTTTTCAATTCTTGATTAGTTGATTTGTCCTGCATCAACAGCCTTCCCCTTTGTTGAAGTTTATGGATAGTCCGAACGCTTTTACGATATCATGAGAGGAAAAGAAAGGGATACATTTTCTATGAGCTGCAGTGAGCAGCTTCTGCTCAAAGCAGATATTACAATGCATAGAATATTTTGCTACAGAAATTATAATCACTGAGGATTTATGGCCCTGGGCTTCTTTTATTCTTCTTTGTATAGAAAGTGCACACACAAGACAACTGAACAGTTTCTGGTATAAATAGGCACAGCTGAAACTCGTTATATCTTAGAGGCATCGGCTGTAACTCGGCTTAAGGCCACGGCAGTCTTTGATCCAGATGGACGACCTAATTGCTTGCAAATGAAATCCCCAGCAGAGAGGAGTTTCGCCAGATCCACATTGGTTCTCACGCCAAGCCCATGAAGCATGTAGACAACATCTTCAGTAGCAACATTGCCTGATGCTCCTTTAGCATATGGGCATCCACCTAAACCCGCAACAGACGAGTCCACTACGCTAATCCCCATCTGTTCAAAATGCGAAAGAGAGTTGTTGAGACAGATCAGATAGACGACGGCAAATAAAAACATAAAGACAAATTTTAAAGAAGTTGTGTTGGATGCAAGTATACACATCCTCGACAGATGGGGATTAGCATTTTAGTCCACTACGCTAATCCATTTTAGTCAAATGATTACTTGCACAAGCATATTTGCACATATTTAGTTGGCCAGATTAGACTATCTGTTCCATCAAGATGCAACTGTACAGTTGTCCGGTGTAAAGAGTACAACATATCACAAGCAGTCCGATAGTAGGCTTCCCTAAATACAGTGCTGCCACAACAAGGCTCTGAGTAATCCAATGCTTACCTGGAGAGACACCAAGATATTGGGAAGAGATTGCCCAAAAGTATCATGGAAGTGGATAGCAAGCTTCTCAACGGGAACAACAGCCATTACAGCTTCAAGCATGAGAGCAACAGTCCCTGTATCAAATAGATATGAAAATAAGGACAGGAAAAAAAAAAATACACGACCAAACAGGGGGACTTAACTCGTCATCTTTTTCTTCTCAGGTGTAGAGCAAGGTCAGACAATTTTTTTTATCACAAGTTCAACAAAATTTTTGAAAAACAAAAAAACATAGTTCAAATATATTGCAATAAAAGTCACTAGGTACACTCTAAGTGATGCGGGAACTGAAATGAAAAGGAGGAACTAAGGAGGTTAAACTAGGATATAACAAAGTAAAAACGTTACCAGGTGTACCAACACCGATTGTATCACCAAGGGATATTTCAAAGCAACCCATGTCATGAAGTTCTTTGGCCACATATGCTACTTTTGAAGGATGTATTGATCCTTCCTCAGGACACCCAATAACACATGATACATACCTATCAAAGTTCAAAAACAATTCATTTATTCAGAACTGGATGAAGGCTATAACATTCAATCTTTTGTTTTCCACATAAGCATTAAAATGCAAGTACCTACAGAGACAGTTATGCCAATATGCCATAAAATATGCATTAGCACTTAGGTGTACATGTATTCTGCGACATTACTAAACTGGTACAGCGCCCATTCAAATTTTAGGAAGCAATTTATTGTGCCTAGATTGGAAGATCGTGACAACTTATACGAGTTCATGATCATGGAACCTCAAACTTTATATTGGTTAGAATATCAATCATGGTGCTAATAAAACATCCAATAAGAAACAAAAAACTACGCAGCAACCAGCATCTTATTTCCGAACACTGGTTTAAATGACCATGGCAGAAAACAAACTAGAAACACATCCCAGTAATTGGGATTGAGAAAAGACAAAGGATAACCCTTATATATATTCATGTACACTAAAATTATCTTATCAAATTATTATGACTTCATTTTCTTTGATCAAATTGAGAGCATAATAATTAGTTGATAATGTACCAGTCAATCAGTAGTTTTCCCATCCACTCTCAATGCAGACAGTACAAATTAACCTCCCAAAAAATCACAAGTAGGGCAGAGAATTCATGGAAAAGGATAGAGACATACCCACGAACAGGAATTGAGAGCTCTTTAGCAGCATGAGTTACAGCACGATAACGAGCAAGACTTTCTTCGATGCTACAATTGATGTTTGACTTTGAAAATGACTCAGAAGCTGATGCAAAAACAGCAACTTCCTTAGCACCAGCTGCAACAGCTGCTTCAAATCCCTAGGAAAAGTCACAGTACATCAGAAGATTACTCCAGGACCAATATGATATTGCCAGAACTCTTGCAGATGTACAAGGGGTACCCACTTTTAAATTAGGTGTCAGAACAGGCAACCTGGAGGCCTCTAAACCATGAACTGCTTCCATTACATCTCTTGCATCTGCTAACTATAAGCAGGCAACAAAACAAGAGGAAAAGAAAGTCAATGAATAACAGGAAGGCAAGAAATATTCAAGTTGAAATTGAATATAAATAAACTATAACCAGACTCAAGGAAGAGAGAGAGAGAGGTCATGGCTTTTGTGCTACAATCAAAGAGCACAGTCACAAAAACAAAATTATTTGTTTATTGAAGACAAAGTAGATGTTTCTAGAGGATAATGTTTGTCTTAGAACAGTCAAATGTATACCCAAATAAAACAACAACAGCGTTGTTAAGAACCATTAATGCAGCTTTTGGCATCAAACTACAGCCGCCACCAACCCCCCCCCACACACACACACAGTTCTCCCTTGCCCCTCTCTTTACTCATTGTCTCTCCATCTATTTCCCAATTGTAATTCCACCTGTGATCCATGACTTTGTTTCACGAAGGAGCAATATCATTTGCAAGGGGACTCTACACTAGATGCTTCACTAACATCACAGAAAGGAAAGGGATATTAACAGAATATGTGAGCCTAAAAGAAAGACTATCCAAGAATTGGGTTATGTCAATAAACATGAGATAACCATGCCAATAACCAATGTTGGTGTAGTAAGATTCAGACACAAGTGCTGCTTGCAAAAAGATAATATTGTAAACTGAATAATCACAGCTTGCTGATAACAGCCAATTAATTTTTAGTTTATTTTTGCAATGGTAAGTAGACAAAATAACTGGTAAAGACTGTGCAACTGGGTGGCAGTAAACAAACTAAGGCAATCAAAACCTGTTGGAGTCTGGTACAAAAGCAAAGGTAAGGCTTTCATCACCTTAAAAGAAAGATCAAAACTTGAAGAAGCTGGTTGATGCCAGCAATTCGCACAAGTATTTTCCTTATTATACAATCTCTATGACTGCTTATATTCAACTTATTTTTTATGTAGACAAATACTCTATGCTTATTACAGATTGATCAATAAACACCACATGAATCCGCTTCAATTGCACTATAAAACATTGACAAATAAGATAAACTTAAAGTTACAATCAAAACCTAATCAAATTACCTGAGGTACCCATTTCGGCGAAACAAAACTTGTGGCCTCAACAACTGGCAACCCAGAAGATACTAGTCTATGAATCAATTCAACCTTTACATCTGTAGGCACGATATTTTTCTCATTTTGCAGTCCATCTCTTGGACCAACTTCCACAATCTTCACAAACTTTGGTATACCTTTCAAGAACTGCTTTTCCAAATAAAAGATAAAAAATTATGATTACAAGTTACAGGAAATTTAAATGGTGGACCATCAGACAAATGCCACAGCCTAAAAAAATGAACACGTGAACTTTATCTATTTTACCAACAATAATGACTACAATCATTTAAGGTCAAGATATATAACAAAATTACAGTTCTGTTTCAGATATGAAATCACCTTATTTGTAATACCCCGTATGTCTTTGTCATTGGATTTGGAACTACATTGATGATCTGGAAAATAGCGTGAATCACAACTACTTCCAGACACCATATTTTTGCTGCCTGAGCTCATAGTCCTTCGATTTCCTTGGCATGGATCTCTTGTATGTCTTTTCCAAGGAAAAGTCTCTCTTGTATACTCATAATCTTCCCTGCAAAGTGCAAAAAACGTTGACCTTTTTAATGAAATTATGTTAGAAAAATTACTGCAAGGGTAGCTTAATAAAGTAGAAAATTCAGTTTTCTCTATTTTCAGTACCACCCAATGCAGAAAATCTAGTTTTTAGTTCTTGACATCATTATTATAATAAAGTAGAAAACTGAGCATCGAATGGAAGCTATCAAAGAGGCCTTATATTTTGAGAAAATGCCTAATCGAGGGGAAGGAAAAATTGGGACTGCAGCTACCCATCTTCCTTCCAAACTCTATAATAAAACCCCCGCATTGTGTGATTATAAAAAAGGTAATCGTTCTTCCACATCCACAGGATCTTGTGCTAATACAAAGTTTAATCATGGATTAGCACTTACTCGCAACTGTTGGATGAGCTGCAAATCCTTCCCTCAATCCAGCAATGTCCCATTCCCATATCATCAGACCGGGGTCGGCAAGCACCAGATGAGAACCTTTTAATTCGCTCAATAGTATTCATGCTAGGCAACTTGTCAAAACCAAGCGGCTCTTCTAGACTCGACATTGCTGAAATAGATGCAAATGGAGGAGGAGCTGCAATTCAGGCACAGAACAGCTCAGTACTCTTCAATAAAACCATATTAACTGGATAGTTAAATTTTGGAATAATCAAAGGCAGGAAGAACAGACAGGACATCACCATTGAAATCCAACACAGCTAACACAATGTTTTTGTGCTGGATTCACCAACATACAGTTATAAAATTATCTTCAGATAAGTTCATCAAAAACCATAAAAAAGTTGTTTATTGTTAATGCAATAGAAAATTCCAAACAGTTAGTCAAATTGTTCTTCTATGTCGATGTGAATAATTCACAACTGCCTCAGTAAAATGCACCAGAAAAACTTCAAATTCTTGGCAAGCAATACAAATAACACTGGTTCAAAAGATTAAGCAAAGCATTCAAAACTTCAAGAAAACATCATCTTAATTAAAAGCAAACTATGCTTGATAAACCAAAATAATTCAATCAATCAAAAGCTTGAAAACAAATTGAACATCAACTCTTCGGTAAAAATCCAAAATTTCTTAGCAAGAAACCACGAACAGTGTTTATTTTCTTAAAAAAAAAACAGATACCATTAAAAATTCACGTTTGCTTCTGTTTTAGTTCCTTCGGTGAGGAAAATAAACCAAAATGGAGTCAAATTCACCAAACAAGACAGAATTGAATTCCTATCAAAGCTTCAATTTTTTTCTTTTGTTTACAATTCCTTTCCTCGAGTTTCTTGGAAACCAAACAGAAGGTATGCAGAACCAAACAATAAAACATAGAAAGAAGGAAAGCAGACCTGAATTACAGAGAGAAATTGGAAAGGAAAAAAGCCTAGGGTTTCTGAGAAGACAGGGAAACCCTAAA
>Ga0325410_1000872_pt1 | contig 32344 bp, 12 predicted proteins | sample PopdelMetagenome_16_FD_206182 | JGI IMG/M metagenome (GOLD analysis project Ga0325410, IMG submission 206182) | Populus deltoides microbial communities from Bellville, Georgia, United States - Xylem-PdIQD-R3 | ecosystem: Host-associated > Plants > Phyllosphere > Stem > Wood/Secondary xylem...
AAAAAGTCCAGTTGTGTGCATTGTGGATCAAAACTACTTTAACTTTGGATTCCAACAATTGTTATTGTTTCACTCTTTTTTGCATTTTCAATGTCTCACATGATTTCTTTTTTTTTTTTTGGTTTTTTGACGCCATCTTCCATGTTTCATCTGCCTGAGCTTATCGGCCTCCACATTTAGTTTTTTGTTAATATGGTTAGGCTGATCATCTTTCACGGCTCTATCATGGAGAGGCAAGGCTGGATTGGGATGAATTGGTTTGCCTCTGCTTAGAGCTGGTGTTTTTCTGCGGCCGCAACTATCTTCACTTCGTCACTTTGGTGGGTCTATTCTCAACTGGCAAGTGGATTTCTCATTATTGTGCATTAAATTAATCCTTTCGTGGCCCTAGTTGCCATATTCTTTGCTCTGTTTCTTGTGTTGAGAAATCTCATACTGGTTTGGTTAGAATTGGTTTGTCCTCAGATTCTTATGGGTTAGTTGGGTGTGCTTTCGTATGGTAAAATATACTAAAATTACTCAGTATTTTACTATGCAAATCTACAGTGAAACACTGAGCAACTGTTTTTTTTAAGCTATTTTGTTTTATTTTTTAAGCTGTTTTTTCTTTGATTTTTTTAATGATTTTTTTTGTTTAATTTTTTTTTAATGTTAATTTTTTTTCTATTTAGTTATCAAACTTTCATGACACAGGTTCCGGGTTTGACGGGTTAACCCAGATTTTTTTATGGTTTTTCTTTTTAATTAATTTTTTCATTTAATTTAGTTTGTTAATGTTAAATTTTTTCTATTTAGTTATCAAACTTTCATGACACGGATTTCGGATTTGACGGGTTAACCCAGCTAATTCTGGGTTAACCCGTAATTTTTTTTCCTATTCAGTTATCAAACTTTCATAAATAGCTAAAAGGAATCAGTGTTTTACTATAGACTGCACAGTGCAATCCACAGTAAAACACTGATTTCTTAGGCATTTTTGTTTTTGTTTTTGTTTTTAAGTTGTCTAAGTTTTTTTAGCTGTTTTTTTATGCTTTTTGGGATTTTTTTTGCTTCTTTCTTTATTTTTTTAATTAATTTTTTTCGTTTAGTTTAGTTTGTTAATGTTAAATTTCTTTCTATTTAGTTATTAGACTTTCATGACACATATCCCGAGTTTCACGGGTTAACCTGGTTTCACGGGTGAACCCAGTTAATTCCGGGTTGACCTGTTAATTTTATTATTATTATTTTCATAAATATTTTTGTTTAGTTTAGTTTGTTAATGATAAAAAAAAATTTTATTTAGTTATCAGACTTTCATGACACAAATACTGGGTTTAACAGGTTAACATGGTTTGACAAGTTAACCCGGATTTTTTTTTCTTTTTAATTAATTTTTTTGTTTAGTTCAGTTTGTTAATGTTTACTTTTTTTTTATTTAGTTACCAGACATTCATGACACGGATCCCGGGTTTAACAAGTTAGCTTGGTTTGACGAGTTAACCTGAATTTTTTTTTGCTTTTTTTTTCTTTTTAAATATTTTTTTCGTTTAGTTTGGTTTGATAATGTTAAATTTCTTTCTATTTAGTTTTTTTTTCTTATTAGAGGTTTTTTTTCTTTTATTTTTTCTTTTTAATTAATTTTATTTAATTAATTTAGTTTATTAATGTTAAATTTTTTTCTAAGTAGTTCTTGGCTAATGTCTTAAGTTTTTTTTTATGCATTTGACTGTGGACTGCACATTGCAGTCCATAGTGAAAAGGCTGATGCCTTTTGTTTTTTTTTAATTAATTTTTTTCGTTTAATTTAAATTGTTAATGTTAAATTTTTTTCTATTTAGTTATCAAACTTTCATTACACGGATTCCGAGTTTGACAGGCCAACCTGATTTGACGAGTTAGCCCAGTTAATTCTGAGTTAACCCATTAATTTGTTTTTTTCTTTTTAATTATCAAACTTTCATGATGCGAATTCAAGGTATGATGGGTTAACCTGATTTGAAGGGTTAACCCAATTAATTCATATATTTTTTCTTTTTTTCATTAGTTTTTTTCTTCCTGTTGGTTTTTTTTCTTTGTAACTAATCTATTTAATTATCACACTTTTATGACACGACCTTGCAGCCAGACCCACATCCAATGCTATTGGGTCTGGTATTGCAGTCTAGACACTTTTATGCTAAGGGTTAGCCCAAGTTTAATGTTATTATTAATATTATAAACATTATTCTTGGATTAGGCGTTGCAACCAGACCTGAGACTCTTGGGTATAACTTTGCAAAAAAAACCTAACACTTTTAGATCTTGGCTATTTTTAAAATGCAAAAAATAATTAACTCGCGGCATCGCGCGGGGCATGTAACTAGTGAATTGTCTAATTGAGCTTCGTTTTGACCAGATAGGTTCCTCTATTTCCTTTCTTTGATTTCCCTTTTACTTTTTGGTTTCCTTTGTCCCCCCCCCCCGTTTCACATGACATATTTTTTGTTGCCTCTATCACTTCCTTTTGAGAGTGACAAGAACACTTGTAAGGAGAGTTGTTTTTCCTTTCTTGGGTTTCGATATTTCTCTCTCCCTCGAACCTTATCCTCAATTCTAGGGGGTATGATGGGGGTATATAAGCATATTTTTTTTCCTTTTTCTCATGGGAGATCGTTTCTCAAGCTGTTGTTTGGTGATTTTCTAGTGTGTTGGGTGAGTTTTTTCCTACTTTTATTGTGTGTGCTTCCTCTTGTTTGTCTATGTTCTTGGAATTTATTGTGCTTACTCTTAACGTATGTGTTTGTGTTGACCTTTTGCCATCTAATTTTCCCAAGTCTATCTTTTTTAGTTTGTTTTGTCTAGGTTTTAGAGGATTTTAATTGGTTTCGAGCTACTACAATTTTATTTTTAGGTCTTTTTCCCTGTTTGCACATTATTGCTTTCTGCATTTTTTTAATTATTATTTGGCTTTGGATTTGCTAATTGGTTTCTTATGTTGCTCATTTGGTAGTTGTACGTTGACATAATTTAGCTTTGGATGGGCTTTCGTGGTTTTTGTAATCTATAACAAATTTGTTTCTTTGTATTTTATGGGCCAACATCTTTTTATCTATTGATTTTACATACATTTTTTGTGCCTCTCTTTGTGTTTTCTATATCGTTGCTTCTTTTGTTTTTGCTTGGTTTTTATGCTTCCTTTTCTTTCCTTTTTTATGCTCCCTTTTCTTTCCTTTTGTTGTCTCCTTCTAATTTGTTGTTTTGTAATCGTACTTGCTCCTTGGGTCATTGTGTTGTGCTGCAAGTTCATGATTGTTGTATGCATGAATTGGCTGCTTTTCTAGGTTCATTTTTTTATGGTTGAAATTGTTTACATGTGTTACACAAATGTCATGCTGAAGTTTTCTATTTGTTGTTTTGGACTTTCTATTATGCATCATTGTATGAGTAACCACCTTTCTTTGTATTATTACAAATAAAAAGTGTTCAAATAGACCTTTTTTTATTTAAGCATGATATTAGATGCCTCTTTTTTTTCTTTATTATCACACCCTCTACTACACCAAGTTACGATGTCCAACGTGTGCTTGCTTTATTCTGAAGTTGGCTTCCATGATGCAAGGAATGAGGGCAGCAAGTGTCTAGCCCACCAGGCCATGTTTGTACACCTCATTTATTGTTTTTTTTCCTAGAAGTTATGAAACAATATAGGCTACCTCGTTTGATTGCCTCAACAAGTTGTTGTTTCCCTTATTTATGTATATTGGGTGTCTTTAACATGCAAGATAGTTCTATGAAAATAAGAAATGTTAAGGGTAAGATAAGAGATGGGTTTTAGGGAATTCAAAAGACACTTTCAAGTTAATTATGCTTTTACAAGATGTGATTTGTTGTTTCTCTTGGTTATTTATTGGAAAAGCATTGTTGTCTTCGCACCTAAATGACAACATCTTGAGGGGTCAACCCCCATTAGAAAGAAAATGTTATTATTGTTATTGTTTATGTTAAATCTATAAAGGAATGGAAATGAAGGTGTGGTTTGAGTGGGGGACTTCACTTCTTACTTTTGTTTACTATGAGTCATGATGTTGGTGGAACCATAATAGGTTTGTTATTTTTTCTTTGTTAGATGACTTTGCATTCTTAAACTCTTTTGCAGTCATCAGTTTATGAGCCATTGCATTTAAGGAGATTTCATATACATTACTTTAAATTTTGAAAATTATTTATGTTTTTTTTCCTTTTTTCCAAATGTATTTTTAAGAATGTGGTGTTTCAGTTCTTTTTAATGGACTATTCATAATAATGCTTGCTGACTTGGTTTGATATGGCTTTATCCTTTATCCTTATTGGTTCGTATGTATTTTACTTGTTTGTTGGCCATTACAAGTTGTTTTAGGTCTTTCTTTTCTTCCTTATTGGTTATTAAATATAGGACTCAAAGGACTAATAGGTTTCTTTCCACTCACAGGGTTATGATTTTCACTAATAATTGTAACAAGGATTTAGGATCTAGCATTGTCAACACCAGGGGTTAACTACTTTTTCTTTGTTTTCCAATGGTTTGTGACTGCTATATGCATTAGCCTTTGAGAATTTTTGGTTTCTATTTTGAGTTTTAAGGGTTTTGCTATCACTTCTACATGTATTAGTAGACTTTTATAGACTATGGTAGCTTATTAAACCGAAGTCTTTTCTGATTTCATTGGCTTCTTTTGTTAGGCTGTTACATTGTCTTATTCCCCCTCTATATTGTCTCTCTTTTCTTTATTTATCTTGACGTGTTTACTATTTTTTTCCCCTCTTATTCATTGCCATGTTGTCTAAGGTTGTTTTTCATTTGAGATTTTACTTCGACATGCATGAATTTTGTTGGTTTCCTTATGTTATGGTCTAACTACCTCACTGTTTTTTCAACCTCCTTTTGCTTTTGTGTTGATTCTTATGCATTAAGCTACTTTGAGGAGTTTCTATTTGTAAACACTATTGTGCTTTGTTCTTGCTGACAATAATATATTAACTTGATTGTCGAATCTTTGGTTGCTTATGTTGGGTAGTTTTATTTTTTTGTTAACTATTTTTTTATATGTTATGGTTCATGTTCTAATTGAAAACCTTTTGATGTCTTGGGTGTGTTCTGCTTGTATTTATTCTTATATGTTTAGGGTTTCGTCACTTTTTACTTAGTTCATGTTATTTGCAAGGTGTCTTGCTTTTTCTGATATCTTTTAGATGTTTAGTTCTCTTTGTGGTGTCTGTTTTGTTAACTAAGTTATTGACAACCTATTACAGTCTTTTTAGATCATCATTTTATCCTAGTTTTGTTTTGTCTTATGTTTGGAATACATTGGCTAGCATTTCTTACCTATGATGTGCCTTAAGCTTTTGGTGCTTTCTTGACTTTTTTTATTGGCTTTCCTTTGCTTTTCCAAGTTTTTTTCGTTGCTCTTCTCACAGCCAACACGCTTTGTAATGGTTTCAAGAGACGTTGCTTTTTTTATCCCTCTAGATTGTTGATATGCCTCGGTTTGCCTCATGCTTTACATTATTATCCTTTTGTTATTTCACAGTTACCTTCCATTTGCTAAGCATGGCTTGATATGAATACGAACAATATTTTGTTAAAACCTTTTATCCGTTTCAATTGTTGATGTGTTCTTTTGATGTAATTAGTTCCTTTTTATATGCAAATTGTCAACCATCAGTCTTTTTCGAGCACATTCTCACGGCTACTTTTCATCCATCCTTGCTTTGTTAAGGTTTGTGCCTTTTTCTCTTACGTTTTCATTGCTTTTTTTTTATTCTCTATTTGGATTGTCATCTTAATTACATGCTTTAGGCTTGTGATGATAGGTATTTATTTGTGCTTCCCATATTATGTTAAGTTACATGTTTAATATTGATCTGTAAATTTTACACAATTGATTTTGATAGGTTAGTCGCTTACAAATCTTCGACCATTCATGCTTTGTTAATTGCTTGCTTTGACTTTGTACACACCTTTTGTTTTTAATTTTTTTTCCTTGGATATGTTAAATGCTTGCATTCGATTCCTTTTAGGCTGTATTTTGCTTTCTGCAAACTATATCATAGCAGAATTAAAAATGATGAGTTGCTTCTTTGTCTTTTTCATATTTTTCCTGTTGGTAATTGTTTTAGAATATTTGGTGTTTATGTTATGAAAATCTACCATGTTTACTTTAAATCTATTTACTCACTATTAATATTTGACTATGAACCATTCTTCATATGTTGGCTTTAGGATATCAAGCCTTCCTCTCTTTTTTTCTTTTCTTTTCTTACTATATAACATGTTAATCGATTTATTCTTTATATAAGTTGCTCAAAATTGGTTTAAGGTTTCTCAATGTTGTTCAAGTCATTGACTGATCACTCTTTTCCTGGCTTTGGCACATCAAGCCTTGCTTCTTTTTTTTTACTATGTAATGTATTAATAAATGTTTTTTAAAAAAATTCTTAGGATTGGTTCAAGGTTTTTCAATGTTGTTCAAGTCATTGACCAATCACTCTTTTCCTATTTATTTTCTCTTTCAAACCCGCAGCTTTAAATCCTTTGCTCTAACCACTAGGCACACAGTCTTTTAATGTCGCTCTCCCATTGCTTTTTCACTCAATTATAGATATTTTATTATGACTAGCCAAAGACTTCAGCCATTTTAGTATATCAGCCATGAACTGACTTTGCCTTACAACTCCACCTCATAATTATGCCACAATGTTGGTCAATCACATGATGGCTCTTCATCCACATCGCCTACTACGTTTGTTTCTTGTGTCTAGGTTGATGGATCAACCAATATGCAAAGACAACTTAATTTCAAACATAGTAATACATCCTCCCCATCAAATACTTCTCAAGCGTTGCATACTGATGAACCTTTTAAAGAGTGAACGCCTGAATAAAATTTCTCAAACATTCCACCATTTAGTGATCAACATCCAATTGATTTTGACCTTCTTAGCGATCAAGCTCCCAATGTTCTTCCACATCTTTGACCCACATCTGGCCAATATGAATATCACATAAAAAAAATTGTGAGTGATTAATGCATTTATTTCAATTCTTCCCCTCATTTCTTAGTTCAAACTATTATATTATTTGCTCTTTTCCCCTTGTATATCTTTATCCATGCATTCTTACAGTTTTATAATTTGTTGAGACACTCTTAGGTGAATCTTATAACTACACTGATTTTGGAGACAAAACATTTAAATGCCAAATTACAATGCTTGTTTTTGGGTTCAGAAATGCGTAAAAGTAATACCTATCTTTTTTACTCTGTTACTCAAACGATCAGATCTCGCTTCTATGCCCAACACCTTCATTGCTTGACATTCTCCTCAATCCAAGTATTGGAACCTTTTTCTAAAAACTCTTGAACCAATGCTCAGGCATATAACTTGATGTTTTCTTTCACATCAATAGGGATGAAACTTAATAGTTTTGTTAATATATGACTTGAACTATACGTCTTTAAAACTAATGGTCATTACTATATTTAATGGGATCATTACTATCAAATGATGTTTAACCCCTAAAATTCTCTTAACTCTATGTATATGATAATAACAATAAAGTCGCATGTCATCTTGCTCCATTTATAGTGATGACTCACCATCTTCTTTAGACGAAAGCATCATGCATAAACTTATAAAGATGTTTGATAAAATCAATGAGCTGGTTAAGGTGTTTAGAAATGCAAAGCAAAGACTTTATGATGTTGATCATCTTAACTATAGATTGCTCTCGCTAGGCAAAAAGGATAATGATTCACGTCAATATAATGATCCTTTATAGAATGACATTAGATGATTGGTTGTTTGAGATGATTTCATTTTAAGCGTGACTTGATCATTAAAAGTTGCCTACGACTTTTGAAGCATGTCTCCAAGCTCTACCCCAAATATATAGCTTTGCAATACCTTCTTTTCTTTTCTTTTCTTTTCCCTTATGGTGATGATGGCTATCAATGCAACATCGTGTTTCCCAACTAAGAACATCGACCATTAAGTAAATGATTGAAGGTTTTGATGAGAGCTCAATGCTTATCTTATTAATGAAAATGAAAGGGATGATAATACTCTTATTAAAGGTGGTTGATTATACCAATAGTTTTTGTTGATGCATTTATAGTATTGAAGAAGACCACCTTGATTATATTAGAGCAACTCAAAATGATATAAGAATGAAGGTTTATAAAGGCATACATGAAGTTTTTCTATTAGGATATGTTAGGGAGAATGTCACTGAAATGTTATCATTTCCTCCTTTTTAATCGACAATTCACACTATATGATCAATAATTACTAAGATGCCATGACTATATATAGGGCTTATAGTAACCCAAATCTTTCCATCATATTTACATGTAACTCTAATTGGCCTAAGATTTAGAGATAGCTTCGTAAAGGTAGGCCCTACCAATAAGAAGATAAGCCCAACATTTCGACAAGGGTTTTTTGTGCCAACTTACTGATATGATTACCTACACCAAATTAGAAAAGCCTTTTGGCTATACAATTGCAGATATAATTCTTTTTGGTTTTCATTTGTTTATTTATGCACGTCCATCAATTTCTTCATTCTTTCTTCTTTAGTTTTTGTGCCTACACGTTATTACTAGATGCTTACACGATTGAATTCTAAAAAAATAGGATTGCTATATGATCATCTTCTTTATTGGTTTGACTTTGAATTAAAGTGTATAATTCTGAGGATGTTAATTCCATTATTGTAACTAATGTTTCTAATATAGGAGCTAATCCAGTATGCTATAATATTGTCTCAAATTTTATGTTACATAGTCCATGCTTTCAAACCCAAAGCTTAATGCATGAAAAAAAAGGCAAATGCTCTAAGTGTTTTCGATAAAGTTTGAAAACAACATTGTCTTTGATGAAAATGGATTTGTCTATTATATAAATCATGAACAACAAGGCCATTTAATCCTCAAAAACAATATTGAGCTATGCAACAACCATGTTATACCATATAATAGGAGTTTCTTACCAAGGTACAACGTTCAAATCAATATTGAGATATATTGTCAATCAATACTGATTACATATGTTTTTAAATATTTTAGTAAAGGATCATACATATGTAAGATGTTTGTTAAGAAGGAGAATAATGATGAAATTAAGACTTATCTAAATTATTGATTTATATGCATGTATGAAGCATTATGATGCTTTTTATAATTCCTTATCAACTCAAAAAATCCTCCAATTGAGTGTTTACAGGTCCATATTTTGCTTAAGAAAAATGTCATTTTTTTAGGCAATAAACCATTGTAATCAGTCCTCAGAAGGCCTTATATTAACAAGATAATGCTAACAAAATGGTTTGAGCATAATAATGTTGATTCAGATGCATAAGGTCTTTACTACGCCTATTTTCTAAATAGATTTGTTCGAGATGCATGATAGTAAGAGTGCATCCCTAAGTCATAAACGGTTCAGTTTTGGATTTGACATATGTTCACCCCGCAGCTAGAGTACTATATTATCTTAAATTTCTTTTGACCCACTTCAAAGGGGATTTTAGCTATAAGGATCTAAGAAAGGTTTATAGGGTTATTTATCCGATATTCCAGCATGTTTACAAGACCCTTAGTCTTCTAAGGGACAATAAAGAATGGTATAAAGCTTTTTATGAAGCAATTACAACAACTATATCCATATATCTTAGGCAACTCTTTATGAGCATTATTATTTTTGTGAAGCAATTTTAGCACTCAATGCATGATGAAATTGTCACATATTTTAGGGCTATATTCAACACGGCTAATTTGTGAATGTCTTTTAATGAGCTAAAGAATTATGTTCTTTACAAACTCGAGTTGCTTTTCAATATATCTGTCACATCTTTAAAGGAGCATCAACTTTCAATGCCCGATGGATAGTTGTATCTAAGATAAGAAATAGGTTGTTGAGGGAAGAGCTTAATTATGACATTGTTAATCTTATATCCTAGCCTTTAATGCCAAGATGTTGCTTAATCAAGATTGTTGCACGTGTGTGGTGTCGCAATGGTCATCATCTCGTATCGGGATGCTCAGATATGAGTGGAAAGAACAAGGGATTCTTGTTCTTTATTAGTTAAAAAGAGAGTTGCCACATAGTATTTTGGTCAGTAGGAACCCTAATTGGTCTTCAGAGTCTGGATAAGAGAACTAATTATGTATAGGGAAGACAATATTACCTTTAAAACACCTTACCTAAGGTAAGTTGCATTGTTTATTTTTTTTTTTCTAAGATATTGTTGTGTTTTCTAACCGTTGACTTGTTTATTTGTTAAAGTTGATCCACCCTAGTAGAATACACTATGACTTTATGGGTCAAACTTAGTCATTCTATAGTCAAAACAAAAGGAAAATCTTTTTTAATATCTAGAATATGTTTTACGTATAAGTTTATAATCTCAGATATTTAAATGAAACAAAATAAATTTTTAGTGTTTTTGAAATGTAGGCCAAGTTCTCATGGATTTAATAAACTTGCTATTAAATATAAAAATACATGCAAAAATACAAAGAAAATTATTTTTTCTTGAATTTTTTGTATTTTAAAAAAATGCTAAATCATGCCATGTATTTTTTTAATGCAATATGATTTTTATTTGAGAAACTTGGCCATATGCAATTAAAATATTTAAATGTATTTGTTTGAAAGAAAAATTTTATTATTTGTTTTTTTTTGTGAAAAGAAACTAGTTTATTTAATATTAATAAAATACCTCGTATGAAGGTCAAAATCCCAAATATTCAATAAATAAAGAGCTAAAAGTAAGATATATAAAATATTTATTGTAAATGAGTCCTTTGAATGCACAAAATTAAATTAATTAAAAAAAACAAGGGCTTTGTTTGAAAAGCACAAAAAAAGAAAAAACAAATAAGTGCTGGAAAAATCACTAGGGCATGTTTAATAACCATGCCCTTAGCTAAAAGTCGTAGGCTTAAAAAGTTTCTTAAAGGCATGTTTGGCAAACGCCTTAAAGACAAAAAATTACATTTTTCCTTTGGTAAATTTTGAGCATGCCAAACACAACCTTAAAAAAAATAATGAACTCAACACATCCTACATGGTTGTGCTTCCCAGCGTAAAAACAAGACCTAAACCAGTGGACGAAGGAAAGAAGATCAAATGAAGAAATTGTTTGAATCTTATTTGAGAACATAAAGAACAATAAATGAACCTATAAATTGAAGAAGCAATACAAGCTCAATTACATTGAATGAAAGGCTTATAATGATGAAAAAAAAAAGACTACGCTTAATCATGTATTATAATAGAACAAAAGGTCTTGATTCTCATTAATCTACCCAATAGCTAAGAACCTTAAACCCAACATTCAAGCTAAGAAAGATCGATTGATCTAAAACATGTCATAAAAGGAAGAGAAAAATGACATAGAACACTCATGCATAGGTTTGAGATTCATTTGAAGCTCACAAGGGAGGCAAAAACATCAAATTATGAGAAAACCTAAATTTTAGTTGAACAACACTCAAGAACAAAAACTCAGAAATTCATACAAACCTAGAAAAATACAGATAAAAAAAAGCATTAAAACCCAATAAGACAACCTAAGCCTTACAACTATAGCTCAAACATGCTTACCATAACTTGCTTGAACCATAAAAAAAAAAACTTGAAAACACATAAAGAAAACACTATATATGAATCAAATCTAACACATAACTTCAAATGACAGTCAATTACCTCTAATACTATTACACTAAACCAAAGTTGTTCCTAATTAACAAAACATGAAAACTACTTGCAAAAAGACCAACAAGCCTAGGAAAACAAATTAATAGTCATCATATGACCAATCAAATATTAATGCATTAAATCCAAAAAACAAATAAAAATGATCAACCTAAACATATAAAATGCTAAGTTGTTTTTTAAACCAACTTATACCATCATATTACCAACCCTAAAACATCAACATATGCATCAAACAAAACATGAACATATATGAGCATATTAAATTATGACATAACTAATTATCTAAGCACAAGCATCTATGACATATTAAACTAGCAAAACAATCACAGTGGGTGCACAATAAACATTTAAGCACAGATTTAAAAGACAAACAGAAGAGAGGGTGTACTCATTAAGCTACACCCCTATCAAAGTTAAAGATATGCCTTATAAGGGGAATGTTAACTCCTTCTTTGGGTTATTTGCTTCTTTCCTCTTGATTTTCAGATTCTTTTTAATGTGAGACTGGTTTTGATTCTCTTCCTTCTTTTCTCATCTTAGCACACAATTATTGTAGCTTCTCTCTTAATCAACTATCAGGTTTTTCCTCTTAATCTTTATGTGTTTCCTCTCTTCTTTCACCCTGTGATTAATTCTTTCTCTCCCCTTTCACCTTTTTTTACTCAAGAACAAATGTCCTTTTATAAGCAAACCAAAACTAGAAATTGCAAATCCATGGTGGTTTTGCCAAAAGGTTTTATAGAAGAATCTTATAATTTCTCTTTCAAAACCTTTCTCCCTAAAATAGGTGGTGCCTGGTCCTTTTTTATCCTTTTGTAAATTGAAATCAAACATAAAAAAACAACCTTAGAGTTTATGCGGTCATGGTGAATTTTTCTTCAGTCATAGATGATTTGGATTGGGTACTTTGTCAAGATCATTATGGAGATTGAGCTATAAACATATCGTTGCTAAACCTAAAACTTCTAGAGTTTATGTATATTTATCATCAGGAATAAACCACACTTGATTTAGATGTCCAAAACTCCACATTCATTTATTAGAAGGTTGACCCTCGATCAACTTGAATCTGCCAATGCAAGAGTGGTTAATTAGGGACAAGAAGTTATCAAGTTCATTGAAGTAAATGAAATATAAAATTTGATAGAAGTAGTCGATCTTTGTAGAGAAAATGTTTCTTAGTTGAATGGTGGTGGTTGGAGCCTCGAAGGTGGTCAGAGATACATTCATTCACTTGAAGGTAGCATCTCGATCAACTTTCTCGGCTAAAGAACTTCACACAAGAACCAAACATCGTGTCACTTATTTCTTTATTAAAGTGCAAGTGACACGTTGTTCATTTAAACCCTAAAAATTAGGGTTTTTAAATATGATTTTAGGGAAATTTCAATTTAGTCTTCGTCCTTCCAATTTTAACATATGTATCCTCAATTGACCCTGAAACTTCTTAATTTTTATAATTGCACCCCTGAAAACCTTTGTTTAAATCCTTTAATTTAAGTGTCTTTTACAACTTAGTCCTTGTTTTCCTGATTATAAAATTTAACTCCTATCAACCATCAAACTTTTAATTTCTTTCAAATTAACCCATGATTGGATTAATTTCAATCCCCGAACTCATGTGCATTCTGCAATTTAGTCCTTGGTTTTAAAATCCTTCAATTTGACCCTCAACTAGCCTTTAATCTTCAAATTTCTTTCAATTGAACCCTTGATTGCACCAACTTAGCATTTTCAAGTTTCAATTATGTCCTTAATCTTTTAATTTTTGCAAATTGATCTAAATTAGGTCTCAAAACTGGATTTTTCCTCAATTGAGTCATTGATTGAATCCATAAAACTCATTAGAAGTTTAATTAAGTCCTTAAACTTAATTAATTCTTTTGATTTTTGCCTAGTTCTCTTTGAAACTAAATTTTTCTTTAATTAAGTCCTTAAATAAGTCAATTAAACCTATTAGCAGTTTAATTAGATCCTTAGATTAATTAATTCTTCTGATTTTGGTCAAGTTCAACCTCAATTCTTTTTTCTTTATCTCATCTTATCAAAATATCTCTAATCTAGCTATTCTTCTGGCATTTTAGTCTGTCACAGCTCGAGAGCTTATCTCTTTGTGTCCCAAAAATATTTTTAAATGTTAAATTTTAAAATTTTTTGGATTTTTGAATAAAAAAGAAAAATATGTATTTTTTATAAAATGATTTTGGGGGATTCAAAATTGGGTTATGACAAATGTCAAAAGAAAGTATATAAATTAGATGTGGCATACAATAATCTATTGAGTTAGGTCGAAGGTTTGATTGTGTTTGTTGTTGCTTTATGTGAAATTACATTGTTTCGTTTATCAAGAGGTCGAATTACACATTCATGGTTTGAAATTCCCGTTATAGTGACTAAGAACTCATCATGTTAGATTAAGAAAAACATATTTCTCATATGAATCTTTTATATGACATCTCTTATTGTTTAGGATGAGGCTCCAATAAATAACAAATGTTGTTTTGTGGTGTTTGATCATTCATTACATAATGTCCTTGTATATGGTGATGCAACTCTTTGTGATAAGCTATTTGGTGGTAAATCAATTATATTAGATGAGGACATTAGACAAATCCTACTAGTTATATCTAGAGGGATAAAGGAAGAAATTGTCCATGCTTCTTTTAGTAGCTCATTATTTTAGCCAAAATTTAATGTTCCCACACTCAAAGAGAATATATGCATTTCATTTAATGGGCTTAGTGATGATGAGAAAGACAAATTAAATTTGTTTGCTGAATGAATAAATCCTTATAATAGGTAATGGAGATACGTGTGACTTATCAGTTCCAAGTGATTGCGATGCAGCATTTATCAAAATCCCAAGTGATCTAATTCTAAATCCAAATTCAGACCCTATCCCATCAAAAATGTCTTTGTCAATGAAATTAACAATTTCATTATTGACATGTTGTTAGGAGATAAACATGTTTACCCTAGCACTGAATGTGTTTGCACTTATCAGTTCTAAGTGATTGCGATGCAGCATTTATCAAAATCCCAAGTGATCTAATTCTAGATCCAAATTCAGACCCTATCCCATCAAAAATGTCTTTGTCAATGAAATTAACAATTTCATTATTGACATGTTGTTAGGAGATAAACATGTTTACCCTAGCACTGAATGTGTTTGCACATCGTTGGAGGATGCCAATAATGCTAATTTATTATATCCAGTTGAGCTTATTAATCAACTTGCGCCCAATGATGTGCATTCACATATGCTAGTATTGAAAATAAAACTCCAATCATGTTGTCGTGCAACTTAAATCCAACAATGGTTTATGTAACGAAATAAGGCTTATCATCACACTATAATGGCAGGGTTTAATATTAAAAGCCATGTCTTCATTTCAAGAATTGTGTTCTCTACCAATGATGAAAAGTGTCAATTCACAATTAAACGACGAGAGTTTTCTATTATACCATGTTATGCCACAACAATAAATAAAAGCTAGGGCCAGTCATTGAGAATCGTGAAGTTTTTCTCAAAGAACAAGTTTTCACACATTAGCATTTATATGTTGCTATTTCTAAGGTTACATCAAAGAATGATCTTAAAATAATCACTTGTAATGGCAATGGGATACTAGGCCAATCATTGAGAATCGTGAAGTTTTTCTCAAAGAACAAGTTTTCACACATTAGCATTTATATGTTGCTATTTCTAAGGTTACATCAAAAAATGACCTTAAAATAATCACTTGTAATGGTGTGGGATACCTTTTGAGTATGCAAAGAATATCATCTATAAATATCTTATCAACTTGGTATTAAGTACATAAATGTGTGGTTAACCTTTTGCATAGTTAGCCTTTCATCCTAATATGCTTCAAATGATTGCTTTTTTTTTTTAAAAAAAAAAAAGTTTGTTCCTTACTCAAACCATGCTAATTAATTTAAATGTCACTATGCTCGTATCCTTATCATGAACATGTTTTTTCCATAATTGTTTTTTGAAATCTTAGCAATGTTATTAGTGTATATATATATGTTCCTAAATCTTTGAGGTTCATTTTTTAATTCTATAATGTTTTCTTCTTACCTTCTAATTTATTTTCCTTTTTTTACATGAACATGGTTGTGTTTATCCAAGCATATAAAAATTTACCTTTTACCCTTTGTTGTGACCAAGAGCTGATCGTGTTTGGGTTTCCAAGTTTGATAGACAACCAAACAACTTTAAATGCTTTTTTTAGTAATTGTCAAGTATATTTATATCGTAACTTTAAGAGCAATTACCCTTTATCTCACAAAACAAATACCTTCAAATGTGCTTTATTTCCTAGCTAATTTATTCAATCTTATTAACACTACCCTTGCATATGTTCCCTAGCAATTTATGCTCATCACACATGCATGTCTGCTTGTGTTATGTTGTTGGTGTTGCACTTTTTACATCTTTTTTATATTTCTCTAATATTTTCTATCTTTGTTTTTGGTCTAAGGTGGAATCATTCAGGCACCCTCAAAAGCAAGAAATATTTAGATGTTTGTTGAAGCAATTGTTGATGGGATTCACTATAAAGTTAGGGTTTTAACACTTATAAACCAACATTTGTGAGTGTTGTTGTTGTCTATGAAACAGTTATTGACCTTAAATCCAACACATAAATCAGAACCATTGATCCTGTAATATCTATGATTTAAAGGCATTATTTTAACTTGATTGACTTTGCATATGTTCTATCCAAAAGGAAAGGATCAAAAGTTTTAACAGGTTCATATAACTCCCTAAATATTTTTCTTTAATGATACATTTTCCATTTGTTCTTTTCAATTCAAACACTAGACTTATATTGTTGCTTTTAATTCTTATACAAATGCTCTCTGAAGGGTTAAGAGTATTCAATCGCTTAAGCAAGTTTTAGTACACGAGCAAAATTTGGAGCACAAAAAAGAGTTTCTTTTTGAAAATATAAAGTTTCCCCAAGGATTTGTCTTGCATATTTTAATGCAAATAACTTTACTTACTAAGTTCTCTCCATCTTTTTCTAGAGATGATGAACTACACATTTCTCTTTGGGGGGCAATGCTCAAGCCTTTAATAACGATGATATCTACATAATTTAGCCTCATGTGATCATTATTTTCACTAAATTTCATGTCAATCAGTTCCAAGGTTTGCAATTTAGTTCAATCCATACTTTTCCATAAAAAGAAAAAATATGCACCCATGAATTATTACGCTTTCTTCCTATGTTGTTTACCTATCTTTCATGATCTTAACGTCATCTAGCAAAGAAAAATTGTCTTTTGCTCCTATTTATTTACCTCTTTGATTATATGTTTAATAGGTAAGCCAAACCTAAAAGGCATATCAGCTTCATTTTGGTACTTTAATTCCGATAGATCTAAGGCATTGTTATATAAGCAACAATAAGTTATACAATCTTGATAAACAATTCGTTTCATGCAATTCATGTTCCTTTTCTTTTAATGATGTTTCATGTGAGCCTAACATCTTTATGATTTTAGCTTCGGTCAACTACATTTAGACGTTCATCATTTTCCCTCATCCTCCAACGTTGTTTTATAACTTGAAGACCGAATTAATGAAAACAGGGGGACAATTAAAGAAATTCTTTACATGAACCCATATGACCATAAGTTTAGTTTGATGCCAATTTATCATTGTCTTTTTTTCTTTTTTAAACTATGATTTATTTCATTACTCCTGCCTTATAACATAACTAGACCATTGTTGCCTTTTTGTTTCCTAACACAAAATCTTAGGTTCACATGTTGTGCATCCATTATTGATTTTGATATGTTTAATGAATGGTGGTACTAGAGATGTCCTGAATGCAATAAAAAGCTTGATGGAACCGAGAGGGAGCTAATATGGAAGGACAAAGATGTCATCACCGGTTTGCATATGACATGGTTAATTTACTTTGTTAAACCTAAATGTTTTATTATTTATTCATTTCAATGCCAATCCTTTTTCATTTTTTATTTGATGAATGACATGTTGTCATAGGTTTTGCATTGATTGTGTTGTTGCTAATGGAAAAAAAGTTAACTTCATTATGGTTGGTTGGTCTGCTAAGAATTTCTTTGGTGCATTCGCACACCATTATGTTTATAATAGGAAGTTCACCAGTCTATATGTTATCTCACTTCTAATGTTGAACAAACTTAACAAGATAAATATTTTCTAGCTATGTTGTGGATCATTTAGTTGTGCTTTGAATTGCTATGACATCATTATAAGAAATGTCTTCAATGAAGTCTCCAATAAGGGTATTTCCATATAACCCTAACAATTTTCCATGCCAAACACATCTCTAGAACTTGAACAGCCCACCACTACATTGAGTACTGGGATGCCTTCTCCATCTAGCCCACCAACTCCAACAATAAATGTTATGACCCATGTCAATTTTTAGAATAAATTTTGAAGTCTATTCAAAGAGTCTTTTAAGCTATTTTTATATAATGTGTTGATGATGATATTTATTCTTTGAGTCTTTTGAGTTATCCTTACACTTTATAAATAATATGTTGAGTATTATAATTTAAGTCCAAGTTCATTAGGAATTCCTCTCTTGGGAGAGTATTATTTATATGAATGAGATTGTTTTCCACCATGCTTCCCTTTTTTTTTTAAATATTTCTAACATGGTATCAGAGCTAGTTCAATTTAGTAGAGGCATTTAAAAAAGATGAAAGTGTGGATGAACAAGTGACATCCAAAGAAGAAAAAATTAAGGCGCAAGATGATGAAGCTCAATAAGAAAATTAAGACCTTGCATAAAAAAGAGATAAAAAAAATACAAAAAGGGCTTAGTGCAAGTTGACAACTTAATGCATAAGAGATGATGTATGGTACTAAGGAGATCACTCATATGAAAAAAGAAAAAAGAGATCTTCCTAAAGAGAAGATGGATAATAGCCAAAGAACCATGATGAAGCATGTGGTAGTAGCCATCAAAAAAGAAAAATGGCTTAGATAAGTCATGTTTAAGCAAATACAATTGCTAAGGTAAGAAGATAAGTTTTGTAGTAATAAATTCTTCTTGTGTGAACTCTGTAGTAGCAACTTAATAATCTCATAAAGTTTTAATGAAAAGCCTCCACAAACCAAAGGTTAAGAAAGCTAGGGAGAAGATATTGAGATTTCTTATCATCAACAAGAGATAAGAATGGTGCAATAATCATGACAAGGTGATTCACCATTGGAATCCAAATTTCATAATTTTTTAGACTTCAAAATTAAATAAGTGTGTTAGAATTAATTCTGAAGTCCAATAAAAAAGTCCTCTAATTTGTTCTATGCAATGTATTAATAATGTATTTACCCTTTGAGTCTCTTGAGTTATCCCTACACTATATAAATGCTTATGTTAAGTATTGTAATGTAAGTCCAAGTTCATTAGGACTTCCTCTTAGGAGAGTAATATTTATACGAATGAGATTGTCTTTCACCATACTTTCCTTTTCTCTTTTAAATATTTCTAACAGTTTTCGCCACTGACTTATTGGATGTAACTCCACTAGAAATTTTAGCTAAGCTTCTTCAAAAGATCCCTACTGGAACAAAATGCTAATTGTTGTTTTATGATGATGTTACACATCGAAGGCATGCTTTTATTCTCTTACAACCCATCACTTATACAACACTATTTTATAACTTAAAGACTAAATTAATGAAAATAAAAGGATAATCAAAGAAAGTCTCTTCTCTACATTAACCCATATGACCATAAGTTTAGTTTGTTGCTAATTTATCGCCGTCTTTTTTTCTCTTTAGAACTATGATTTACTTAATTACTCTTGCCTTATAACATAACTAGACCATCATTGCCTTTTTGTTTCCCAGCACATCATCTTAGGCTCACATGACGTGCATTCATTGTTGATTTTAATTTGTTCAGTGGATAGTGGTACTAGAACTATTATGAATGCAATAAAAAACTTGGTGGAACTGAGAAGGATCTGATATACAAGAACCAAGATGACATCACTAGTTTGCTTATTACATGGTTAGCTTACCTTGTTAAGCCTAAATGTTTTATTGTTTATTCACTTTAATGCCAATCCTTTTTCATTTTTTGTTTAATCGGTCATAAATTTTTCATTGATTATGTTGTTAATAATGGAAAAAGAAGTTACAAACTTCATTATAGTTCTCCAATCCACTGAGAATTTCTTTGGTGTATTCGTACACCATTATGTTTATGAAAAGAAGTTCAATAATCCATATGTTATCACACCTCCAATGCTGAACAAACTTAACAAGATAGATTTTCTAGCTATGCTTTGGATTATTCAGTTATGCTTTGAATCGCGATGACATCATTGTGTCTTTGATGAAGTCTTCGAGGAGGACTTGTCATGCAACCCTAACAACCTTCCACACTAAACAAATATTTAAAACTTAAACATCTCATTGCTACAATGAGTACATAGTTGCATTCTCCATGTAGCCCACCAACTCTAGCAATAAATACTCTAACTCATGTCATCGCCATTGACAATTAGCTATAACTTCGCCAGAAATTCCAACTAAGCTTTTTAAAAGATCCCTTGTTGGGGTTTCCCAAAACATATAGATGCAGTGAAAATGGTAAATTTAAATTTTTTCAGAAGTCACAAGGATCTCGTTAAACATATTTAGAGTTTGTTTAAGGTTATGTGAAGAATACCTAAAAATCAAATATTGTTTTTGGCTTTGAATAATTGCTTTAAAGGCTTGGTTGTCGTAAACTACAAGTCTTCTAATTATCTAGTCTCTAACGATAATCCACACGAACCACCAGTGAGAGATCTACTAAACCTTTTTAGGAGAGAGTGATTGTTATATCTTAGAGTGCTAACTTTTTTATTTTGTGTTTTAAGTATTTAAGTATTGTACTCTACTCACCTTTTTCATCATCCATAGGAAATAAAAGCATAACTTTCTATTATAGGGAAACATAAAAACCATATAAATGATAAAATATCAATTTGCCCTTTAAATAATATCAAATATATTATTTTAGGCTATTTTTAGAAATTTATTCAATCAAGTCTCTATTTGATTTTTCTAAGTCTAGAATTGTAACTCCTCGTATAAATTATATTGTAGTCCTCAATTTTTAAAACTTATTTATAATCAAGTCACACTTGATTAATCATCCAATTTTAATTTCTGACTAATGATTCTAATGTGTATGACCTATTAGGTTTCCTAATAAGTTGGCCCAAATATAAATCGAAATCCTAAATAAAATAGCATTAAATTAATTAATTTATTATCAATTCAACAATTGATTGATTTATATTTGAAGATCAAGTACAATGTCTAACAACCTATCATGATCTTCTAAATATTAGAAAAGTCATATATGGTTTGACTTAACCTTTTAGTGACCAATTTCTTAGTGTAATTATTATCCTTTCATCAACAATGTTTCAATTTAAACATTATAGCATGAAGTATGTCTACTATGTCAAATCATGTTTGTTCTTAACTTCATAATCATTGATTATTTGAATAAATTTTGAAACTCTTTACAAATCTCATTCCACATTGCACAAGGATTTACAATCAATACTATTTGATAATAGATGAAATATTTTTTCTAATTCACATAGGGTGATGAATCCTCTATTGATTATTTAATTATCTTCATATAGTTCATGTTATACCTAATATATGTTTATTTGTTACCCTTAATTAAGACAACGTGTAGCGAGATCAAAACATCACACTCTCTATATAAGATAACTTAGTGATTTCAAGTTTAAGGATCACTTACACAACCGTCATGTGAGCATTTATATAGACACAAGTGATCTCTCTATATAGAATTCTCATGCGGGTCAGTTCAATATGTATGTCATTTGACAAGCATTTATATATTAATTTTAAATATCTCTCATATCTCAATTTATGAGAACAATTACTTCATTTTATAAAGGAAAAAACATAATATGTATCACTCTCAACAACTCTAATTAATGTGCAATCTTAATAGAGTATTGACCAATGGTTTGTTGCAATAAGAATCTCATAATTATAACAACTTTATAATTTTCTTTGCAAAATATTTTTGTCTAATGAACTTTATCTTTACTCTAGGTTTATTAATCAAATATTTGATGAATATTACATATAAATAAACTTTTATTACTATTAAATATATATACATGAACAAAATTAATACTATGTTTAATTACCAACTTATAATTAGCTACAGGCATAAAACTAATATCCCTGCTGTAAGAAGATGTCACACATCAAAGACATGTTTCTATTCTCTTACAACCCATCACTTATGCATTCTTAGTTTGCTTTTTAGTTCGCTTGCTTTGTTTCTTATTTGGTTGAGTGCTATTTTGATTTCGTTTTCTTTCTTGCCTCTGCAGCATTGAAAAAGTTTCAAGCAGTGGAATACATAAGCAAGATATCTCCAGCAACATCTCTCCATCTCATTCACTAGATGGACTACCTGAACCTCTAAAGAAAAAGAAAAACATGCCTTTATCTTATAAAAAAGTTTGTTACCTTGATTCAATGCCCTTTTTCTTTCCTAGCTGCTCCTTGGGCTGCTGCAATAATAATCAAATAAACCACAATCTTTATATTTACCGACGGTATCTTCCATCGGTATTTGTATTATCATTAGATTGATAATTAATTTACCAATAAAATCACCGACGGACATGCTCTGTCGGTGAATCTTTTGTCGGTAAGTTTTTGTCCGTTGGTAATAAAAAAAATATTATTACCGATGGATTTTTTGACGAAAAAGGCATGCAAAAAAAATTACCTGCTTATTTCATTAGTATTTCCCTCGGCAAAATACCATATGTAATTTCATCGATAATTATTTAAAATATGAAAAAAATTTAAAAATCCTATAAATAAATCAACTAAAAACTGATCTCATATGAAAAAAAATCCTACAACAACATTCATACAATTATTAAGAACAAAAACAATTAAAAATAAAATAAAAAACAAATATAGTGAAAAAAACATGAAAAAAGAAGAAAAAGAAAAAAATATTACCTTAATATAGTTGCAAGTGAAGCTAAGAAGAAAAAAAAAAATCGTAAAGTATACTAATTAAAAAAAACTGAGAATAAAAAAGAAGAAAGGAGAAGAAGACATACTTGAGCATAGAGAAGAAGAGAAAAGGTTGAGGAGAGGAAATAAGTGAAAGAAATGAATTTTGATGTTTTTTACATATGGGGAAGAAGAAGAAGAAGAAGAAGAAGAAGAAGAAAGGAGACGGATCTGTTGTGAAATTAGGGATTCTAGGCTTTTTATTTGGGCGTTTTACCGACAGTTTTACCGATGAATAATTAAATATTAATATTTTTAATCATTCCATCAGTGATTCCGTCTTGAGTATTTAATTTAAAATTTTAATTTAATCAAAAATTTTCAGAAACCGCCAAATATCACCGACGACTTTTCAATCCGTCGGTGATTCCGTCTGTAATATTTAATTTTAATTTTTAATTTAATCTAAATTTTTCAGAAAATCATCAAATAACACTGACGACTTTTCAATCTGTCGGTGATTTTATCTGTAAAGAACAATAATTAACAGTGCAATTGAGAAGTGAACAGTTCTAGAGCTCTTTGGAAAATACCGACAGAATTTTTCGTTGGTGATTCCCTTTGTAATTGACATGATGAACAGTGAACACAATTTACCAACGATTTACTAATGAAATTTATTCTGTCGGTAATTTTGTTAGTAAAAATAACACGTCATTATTTTTTTTTGCTTTGTTTTAATTATTCTATGAGAGATTACATAGCTAGACTTGAATGTTTAGGAACTTTTGGTTGGTTTTGCTACCTTATAACCTCTTGCTTGTAGTTGTTATTTTCATTTCAAGTCAATGAATATATGTTTTTTCTTCTTGGAAATTGGTGAGGAAATGTTTCAAATACGTAAATTCAAGATAATATGATTATAAGGAGCCTGCCATTTAAAAGAATTATAGAAGGGAGATGTTTTTCCATTTGCAAAAGCATTGCCTATTTAGTGACACTCTTTGCTTTCAATGTTTGCTTTTCCCTCCTTGCGATTTTATAGCGCCTTGCTTGCAGGGATTTTTCCATATATTAATCATTTGTTTCATTAGATGCATTTCGTAACTCTTCCTCACATTTTCATTGTTCCTTTGTTGCAGGGTCACTAGCTTTCCAAGCTTGTTGCAGTGCTTAGAGATGATGCTGGCAAGCTTTCATAGATCACTTCCAAAGAAAACCTAGCAACCTCTTTGCATTTTTTTGTTTATTTTGATGAAGAATAAATATAGTTCAAACTTAACATGAACTTTAAAATTTATATTCAAGAAAGTTTGATATTAACATGTTTTATAATTGTTATTTTAGTCAATTTTAATACCCTACTTGTTAAGCGGTGAGTCTAGAATTGTGGTATACAATCCTTGTCACAACAAATACTTGATTCTTTCATAGCCTATTATAGAAATAATCAACACATGTGCTATGAAAAGATCTCAATTTGCTGTTGATATAAGTTAACACCATGAATACTTGACAACATTCACAAGTATTGGCATTATTCAAATAAAATAATTAATATTGTTGGCGACGACAGATGCTTTTTATCGTGCCTCTTGATGAGGTATTGTGGTATTGGGAAATGAAAAGGTTTTAGGTTTAATCATAAAATTATGATTAATATTCAAGAGTCACCACCTAGTATTATGGTTTACTAGGAACCTATGGTCTGCGAGAGTCTAGGTAAGGGACTGGTTGTGCAAGGGGAAGACACATCACCCACAGTGCACCCTACCTAAGGTAAGCTGCATTGTTGTTTGATTGTTATTCTGTGTCAGGTTTCTATTCGTTGGTCTTTTCAAAGGTTTAAAGCAGATCTTCCTTCGTGAGAGAGTCTTTACCTCATTAGATGAAGTCTTAACTGTTCTAAAGTTAAAATTTTAACATCGCATTTATTTACACCTTGTATCTTTAATACCTGAGGGTATACTTTATCGTGTAATTTTACACTCCATAGATATTAAAGTCTACATTTGGACCTTAAAAAAAGATTGGAAAAAAGGTTTCTGATATTTTTGTGAAACCCTAATGAATTATCGTAAACTGGTTATGATATCTATTTTTTCTTGGATTTTCAAAACATGAAAAAGATGTAATTTTTTTTAATGAAAATATGCTAGGAAAACATTTTAGGATTTAGCTATATGTATGAAAACAATTTTGTTTTTGAAAGGGGAAATTAATTTAAATTATTTAAGATTTTTTTTGGAACTTTTTTGAATTTTTTGAAATTTTTTTAGAAAATGTTTTGGAAGAAACCAGGTATTTTAATACCGGATTTATACCTTACAGCGTACGAATACAACTCGATATTATGCAAAATTGGTAGAAAAATATTTAAGAAAATAAAATTATTTTTGAATTTTTTTGGATTTTTTTGTTTTTTTAAATATATAATGTTATAATAAATATGTGGGTTGGGGAAACCAGCTAACTAGGTCAAACTCAGCCCAAGAATGATTGGGTTGGGCCGATCTCGGCCCAACAAATATTTTTTTCTTTTTGGGGTGGGCTGGACCAGGCCCAGCCTTTTGGGTGGGCCAAATCAGGTCCGACCCACCATATAAGTGAATTATTTGTAGAACGTGAACAGTTCATGTTCTGCATGTAACCAAAATGGTTACAGAAGATGGAGACGGGCAGAGGAGAAGACTACTAGAGGCAGTGGTCACGACCTTGATCAGGAGGCTGAGCTTATGGTTCAGGCGGCGTCGCTGCGAGGAACGATGGAAGAGTTGGCGGTCAGTGGCAGAGGAAAGAGAAGAAGAAGAAGAAGAAGAAGAAGAAGAAGAAGAAGAAGAAAATCTGCATAGGGGAGAGGGAGGAGTTCGTGATGGCTGTTGTGCCGTTGGTGAGGATTTAGGCTTGTAGGGAGGCTGAGTCACCATCTGTTGGTGAAGGAGAAAGGTTTATGTGGAGTCTTTAAGGGCTGAAGACACGGTAAAGAGAGAAGAAAGAGAGGAAAACATTGGCTGGGAACCAGGGAATGACTGGTTTTTTGCAGATTTTAGACTCCATTTTCTTTATGCTCAAGCCATGAAATCCACCTTTATTTATAGGAGGTGGAAAAGGGTAATTTTGTCTACACAAGAGAAAAATTGTAGCCATTGATTCGGTTGGGAAAGATCCCAACCGTTGGTTCAAAGTCGGCACTATAAACTGTTAAATCTAACAATTCAAGGCTGCCTGAGGTGGTCACTTTAGGCCGCCGGGGCCGCCATATTGTCATTCAGAATGAACGGGCCATACCCGGGGATAGAGGGTTGTTAGGTGATCATTTTGGTTCATGAGTAGTTAAATTTGATGGACATATAAGGCATTAAATGCACCTGAAAAGTAGCCACCCAGACAGCTTTTGGGCTAAAAATCAGAGAAGATAATTAATGGTGACTAAACGACGCGTCATTTGGTTTTTTTTTTGTTTTTTAATTCAAAACATCAATATTTAGGGTTAAATTAGGGATTTTTGTCCAACTTCAATTTAGTCCTTCAGCTTTCAATTTTGTTCAATTGTACCCTAATTGACCCTAAACATTTGATTTAGTGCAATTTAGCTCCTAAAGAACTTCAATTTGAACCCCAAATTTATGTGGCTTTTGCACTTTGATCCTTGGTCTTGGATTTATGCACTTTAACCCCTAATTGACCATTAAACTTCCAATTTCTTCAATTTCACCCTCGATTTTTGTCAATTAAGCTCCCATAGTTTGGCGTTTTTCCAGATTGGTCCTTGGTTGCAATTTTCTTCAATTTGACCACTAATTGACCCAAAACTTTAATTTTCTTGTGATTTTGCCCTTGATTTCAATCAATTAACTTGGTAAAAATTAAATTTGGTGTCTTAAAATTCCAATATTCTCAATTGAGCCCAAATTGAGCTCCCAAACTTAATGTTTCACCAATTAAGCCCCTAATAAAATTAATTTGACCATTTTAAAGTATAATTAAGTTCTTGCTCTTAATTAAATCCTTCAATTGGACCCAAATTAATTCTTAAACATAATTGAACTTTAATTTGACCCATGATTAAATCAAATTGGCCTATTAAAAATTTAATTATATCCTTGGACTTAATTGTTATTCAAATACGTCCAACAAGCATTTAATTTTACCTTGAATTTGCATTATTTCTCCATTTGTGGGCATAATAGGGTACAACTAGGCCTTGAATTTCCTCTAAAATTACAGTTGTATTCCCCGACTTGCTTTCTCCACGTTGCCAACTTTTATTTTATTTTTATTTTTATTTTGAAAAAAAGTGAATTTTGGGGAATAATCCATAAATGGGTTATGAAAAATATGATCATGTTAATAATTTAAAATGAGTCATTAATGATAAAATTAGTTGATTGAAACCTTATTTATGTGTGGTTTCCAGTTGAGTAATGAAATGAGTTTGGATTATACTTATTTGAAATACCATTAGTATATCCTCTAACCTTGACAATTGTTTTATCTCTATTAAATCTTTATATTAATATCATATTTTTTTAGCTCACTTTAACTTTGTTTGTTTATTTTTTTATGGTTATATATCCTAAACCTCTTTATGAATCAACTCCGGTCTTGTTGGGTTATTTATTACTTTGACACTTTTGCACTTAGGAAAAGACATTAATTAGTTAATTGTGTTAGTGAAGTAACACAACAGGGAAAATATTTGGGGATATAGTATAATTTCATGAGTTGTAGATGGTAATTGTGACACACGAGTCGCATATGGCATCCGCGACTTTATTCAAAATTAATACTCAAAAAGCCTTTTTCTTCCCCTTTCTCTTCTTCTCTCTAAAGAAACTCTACCTCTCCTCTCCCCGCCATCAACAACCTTCCCCTCTCTATCTCCCCATCGCGAAACACTCCCAAAACACCATGAGATCACCCATCTCTCTCTAACCCAGATCACCGTCTTTCTCTCTTTCTAATGTGGGCTTAAGCTAATTTCTAGTTAAAACAACCACCATTGGTCACCGTGACCACCCATATTCTATATTTAGAGGTATATTGAACACTTTCACTTTATCAATTTAATGCAATTTATGCTAATGTGTGTTAATTTGATTTCATACAATGTTAGGGTAATTTTCAATTACAAATTAGGTTAATTAGATATAATTTGAGTTGATAATTAGGTTACTTCGTAAAATAATCAATGATTTTGAACTGTTGTTGATTGTGAATTAACAAAAATATTTTGTAAGAGTTAGTTTTGATTTAGGTTAAATTATAAATTATACCGAATTACATATAAAATAATAATATTAGGTATGAAATACATGAATTTGATTGAAAAATCTTTTATGATAGTGAAATTTGATGAATGAAGGTGTTCGCCATTAATTTGATGAATTTAGGTTTTAGCTAAATATATTATCGTTATAGGTTTATTGATAAATTATATATTTTGATTAACCCTAAGATATTAATAAATTAGAATTGTGTTTTGTTGTGTTATTTGACAGAATAACTGGTAATTTAGGAATATTATGCTTTCATAATGGTATCATTGTCAATACCAATAATGGTATTACTTATAATGGAGGAAGCTATAAATTCCTAACCGCTACATTAGGCATGTCTGTTAACGAGTTAACTAGAATGTGATTAAATCAAATTGGCCTATTAAAAGTGTAATCAAGTCTTCAAACTTAATTTTATACACATTCATCTAATAATTATTTAATTTGACCTTAAATCTACATTGTCTTTTGATTTTGGGTGCAATAAGGTACAATTAGGCTTTTAATTTTATCCAAAATCTTAGTTTAGTTTCTTTATGTGTCTGCAACCTTTATGAGTTTATTCTTTCCAAGTTGCCAGTTTTTTTATTTTTTAATTTGAATTTTAAAAGAAAAGGATAAATTTAGGGAAAACCTAAAAATTAAGTTATAACAAGGATGAAAAATAAAAATACAGGAAGACAAATGACTTAGTTGGAAAGAACAGGCTGAATAAGGATCTACATGCATAAACAAGGGAAGAAGAGACTTAACTAGATCTTTGACAATATTGAAAACTCAATTGCACTCTTGAAGGACCTAAATGTGAAAGATAATACAAACTCAAGGTTAACTTAAGTGAATATTAGATGAATTTGCATAAAAATTAAGTCTAAGGACTTAATTAGATTTTTAATAGGCTAATTTGATTTAATCATGAGTCTAATTAAAGGTTTGATTAAGTTTATAAATTAATTTAGGCCAAAATTAAAAAAATTAATTAAGTGCAAAGACTTAATTAGACTTTTAATAAGTCAAATTAATTTTATTAAGGACTTAATTGATGAAAAATTAAGTTAAGAAGCTTAATTTGGGCATAATTGAGAAGATTGAAATTTTAAAGGACATGACTTAATATTTGCAAGCTTAATCGGAAGAAATCAGAGATGTAATTGCAAGAAAATCAATGTTTAAGGGTTTATTAAAAGCCAAAATGAAGAAATTCAAGACCAAAGACATGTCTGTAAAAGGCGCGCAATATTAGGCGCGCAATATTAGGGGCTATACTGAACTTTTCTAGGGACAAAATCGAAGAAAAAAGTTTAAGGGTTAATTGGAGACTAAATAGAACAAATTGGAAAACAAGAACAACTTTGAAAAGGGCACTAGATTTAAGGGGTTTCAATTGATTTTTGGCAAGGGCCTAATTGCATAAAATTAATCAGTTTTGTCCTAATTAAGGACATTTGAGCTGAATTTGAAACAACAATGACTAAATTGAAACTTATCAAATTCCTAATTAGAAAACCTTGATTTTTAAGGTTTAAGCAGATAACATGTCACTTGCTTTTAATTAAGAAACTGAATAACATGTTGTCTATCCTTATTTTATTGTCTTCTTGAGTTGAGAAGGCTAATCGAGTTGTCACCTTCAATCAAATGAACATGGCATCTCCGATCACCTCAAAAGCTCTAACCACCACCACTCGACTGAGAAACATCTTCTCTATAAGAATCAGCTATCCTTATCACATATTTTTACCTTATTTGACTAAATAAACTCAATAACATCATGTCTATGATCAGCCTCCCCTGTATTTAGTAGTTTCAAGTTAATCAAGGGCTCACCTTCCACTAAATGAATGTGGAGTTCTAGACCTCCAAATCAGATGAAATTTGATCCCCATGTTAGATATACATCCCCTTTACAAGATCTATATTTTAGTTGGCTTCAATGGCCCTCTATTTGTTATGATTAATTTATAGAAGGTGCACTTCCAATCAACCATGTTTCAGCTATGAGGTTCCCAACCTCTTATAAAAGTTTTAAGAGTTTGTTAATCATCCAAGGGAAAGGAAACAGAAAAGAAGAGAGGATAATGAAGAATGAAGAATGACCTCCTCACATATTAGAGGAAGTAATCCCCTATGATTTAGTTTTGAAAAACTACTTCCAAACCTATAAGTGGTTTTCACAACCAGTTGCCATTTTAGTGCTATAAAAGGAGAAGAAGTCACACATAGAAAAGGGGGATCAAAAAGAAAATCATAGAGAAAAAAAAGAAAAGAAATACATAGAAATTAATAAGATACCTAGTATAAAATTAAAGGGAAAGTTATAAAGACTGATTTGTTGAGAAAGAAAGGGTGGAATCTAAATAAGAAAAAAGCTTAAACTCAATAAGAAAGAAGCAAAGAATCTAGAGGAGGAAACCATATTCTCTTTATAAGGTAAACTTTAACAATAATAGGATACTTAGAACTAAATTAAAGGGAAAGTTATAAAGACTGATTTGTTGAAAAAGAAAGGGTGGAATCTAGATTAGAAAGAAGCTAAAATTTAAGAAGAAAGAAGCAAGAAATCAAGAGGAGAAAACCACATTCTTCTTACAAGTTAAACTTTTAAACTTTGATAACGGGGTGGAGCTCAATAATTATACACTCCTTTCTATTTTGTCTTTTAAATTACTGCTCAAGATGATTGTTAAGCATCCTTTAAAGTCATTTGCTAGTTTAAAATCCATTAAATACTTGTTTTGAGATGTTTAAGCATGCTTTAAAAATAAATTGTATATGTTCAAGTTTTGTTGGATTGCCTTGTTTAATATGTTAGAATGTGATAATGGTATGGTATATGATAATGTATTATGTTGTTTTGCATGCTTAAATGTTTGGTTAATTATTTGTGAAGCCATTGCAAGTTATGTTAAGTTTTGTTGTTGTTGTGAATTATATTATTTTAGGATAGCTTGCTTGGTATGTTGAAGTTATAGGGATATTGTTTACATAGTTTTAAAGCCCAGCCCAGCCCGACCCAACGGGTCGACTTCGGACCTGGTTGACCCGAGATTGAAACCGAGCTGGGTTTATGAAAAATAAGGGAAGTCAAAAACTTGGGTGATCTGTGGGTTGACCTAGTCAAAAACCTGGTTGCAACCCGCTGACTATTTGTTTTAACCAAAACGGTGTCGTTTTGATTTATAAAAAAATTAGAATTGACCCGAGTAAAACTCGTGACTCGGGCCTTCAGCCGGGTCGACCATCAATCTAGGTTTAAAAACTCTAGTTGTTTAAGCTTCAAGACAATAAGTTCAATCAATAGAACATGTGTATGCATAGATAATATTATTTTTGCTTGCTGTCATCATGGACTTTTCTTACTTTTTTACTATTGATTTTTGTTTGTTGTTTGTTTTGATGGTTCAAACAAGTTGTGTCAAGCATGTTTAAGCTTTGTTTGCTAGGTTTAGTTTGTTTTCTGGGTTTTATTGCATTTTTATAGGTTTAGACTTTACTGTTAGGTTTTTATGTTTGCTGACATTTATATGTTGAACGTTCTTACGTTGTATATTACCTTGGGTCTTCGATTTTTATGTTATTTTGATCGATTGATGGTTCTTACATATGCATGAATGCATGCTTGGTCGTCATTAATCTAAGGTCTTCATGGTTTAAAAACATTGATTTAATGTTATTTTTTTTCTTTTTATCTTCAACTCTTTCACTTTATCTCTTGCATAAAATCGATTAGGTGTTTGTTGTTATGATCCAGCTTCAAGGTTTTGATTAAACGATGGTTTTATATATTTTTATGCTTTTTTTTATGTAATTTGGTCTGCTATCAAACCCATGTTTCTGGGTTCTTCATCCTTGTTCTTCATGTTTTTCATCAAATTCAAAAAATATTCTCGTTTGATTTTAATTCATTTTTGTTTTTATTTCTAGGTTGTGTTTGTGGGCTTAGATCAGGAACCTCATTCCACATGACTAGGTTGAGTTTGTTTTTAATAAAACAGTATTAATTATAAAAAAAATTAATATACCATCCTTAAAACGTGATTGTGAAACACAATCTTAAAATATTTTTTCAACTCTAATTTTTAACTGAAAACTCATTTGTTTTCTGTTTCCTGTTACAGCTGAGGGGGTGTCGGTTTACTTTGATGTATAGTCGTTTCATATATATATATATATATGTTAATGCCAACGTGTCCTGTAATGGCAAGTGACTGGATCTACATCTGCCTGTCGTCTCCCATCCATCTCGTTCAACCCCTCGTGGAAGCTCTCCTATTTTGTTTTTGTTTTTTTAAATTAACTTAATAATTGA